>OASX01000195.1_pt1 | contig 74234 bp, 54 predicted proteins | sample 1516531 | NCBI WGS metagenome assembly OASX01 (sample SAMEA2579911, study PRJEB22360) | human gut metagenome | biome: human gut; feature: human-associated habitat; material: faeces | place: Denmark | collected 2008/2010
ATAGCGCAGCCATTAATCCGTGTAATCCGCGTAATCCGCGCCTAAAATTATATTCATACCGGTATAGTAATGAATAAGACTCACCACAGATTACACAGATTCACACAGATTTATTAATCTAATAATCAGTAAAATAAAATCTGTGTGAATCTGTGTAATCTGTGGTGAATTAATTCATAACCGTACAGAAAGGAACCAATCCCATCACAAAAAACATGCCCAGAGCATTGCCCTGGGCTATAAATATTAAGTTTGTCAGTCTTCAGTCTGCACTGTTTGTTTTCAAACAAAGTCTTTCAGTTCTTGTTGTAGCCGTTGGCGGGTAAAGAAGATACGGCTTTTTACGGTTCCTAAAGGCAATCCGAGACGGTCAGCTATTTCACGATACTTGAAACCGGAGACATGCATGGAGAAAGGAACTTTATAATCGCGGGGTAACGAATTCACGATGCGATGCATTTCTTTTAAATCATAAGATCCTTCGGCATTTGCAAAACCGGAGTTTTGCGGCAGGTTTAAGTGATAAAGGTTATCTGTCTGGTCCACGAAAGTTTGTTCGCGAACGATTCTGCGGTAATTATTAATAAAGATATTCCGCATAATGGTGTACATCCACCCTTTGAAATTGGTATCGGGCATGTACTTGTCTTCGTTGTCCAATGCTTTGAGTGAGGTTTCCTGCAATAAATCATTCGCCTCCTCTTTATCGGCTGTCAACTTATATGCAAAGCGAAGCAGTTCTTCTTGCACACTAATCAAATCCTTCCTAAAACTGTAGGTATTCATACTTTGCTCTTTTAAATAGTTAATAATTATTTTAAATTCACGGTTGCAAGTATAGGGAAGTTTTGGGGTTCCCGAGGACCGAGTTTTGTTTTTATTTAGGGCAAAAACTATCAATTGACAGTTTTCACCCCCTTTTTGAGAGTTTTCTGGTGGTGATTTTTGTAAAAAGCGTATCTTTTTCCGAAGATTTCGTAAACTGTTTGTGATTTTTTTATAGTTTTGCCTACATATAGCAAAAACACTTTATTTAAAAACACTTTATTTTATGAGACGAATTATTAAATCAATCACTCTTCTGGCTATCATGGCTATCGCTTTGCCGTCATTCGGTCAAGGATTGAAAGCTTTCAAGCTGAAGAACGGCCTTTCCGTATATGTATGGGAAGACAACACGAAATCGGATGTGTACGGTATTGTGGCCTGCCGAACAGGTTCAGTGAACGATCCGGCAGAGTACACAGGATTGGCACACTATCTGGAACACGTGATGTTTAAGGGTACCGACAAAATCGGTGCACTGGACTGGGCTACCGAAAAGCCTATTTATGATAAAATCATTGCCAAGTACGATGAAATGGCCGACGAAGCTGATCCCGTTAAGAAAGAGGCAATCGCTAAAGAGATCAACGAGCTGACCATAGAAGCCGGAAAGGTTAGTGTATCCAACGAGTTCATGAACCTGATAGAAAGCATGGGTGGAAAGAGACTGAACGCCGGAACCAGCTTCGACGTAACTTACTATCACAACTCATTCCCTCCTTACCAGATCAACAAATGGTTGGAAATCTACTCACAGCGTCTTATCAACCCGGTATTCCGTACCTTCCAGACTGAGCTGGAAAGTGTATACGAAGAATATAACATGTATAAAGATAATCCGGGAAGCGTACAGCAAGAATTCATTTCGAGTGTCGCCTATGAAGGACATCCGTACGCACGCCCCATCATCGGTCTGCCGGAACACCTGAAGAACCCTCGCCTGAGCAAACTGATCGAATACTACAACGAATGGTATACTCCCGAAAACATGGTACTCATTCTTGTGGGTAACGTCAATGCCAAGCAAATCAGCGGACGTATCAACGCCACTTTCGGACGTTTACCGGCTAAGGCTACTCCCGAACGTAAAACTTATCCTGACCTTGAAATTAAAGGTCGCAAGCAGTATAATGCTAAAATCGGTTATTACCCCAATGTATGCCTCGTATACAAAGGCGTACCTTCCGGACACCCCGATGAAAAACCTCTGGAAATCGCCATGTCTTTGCTGAGCAACAGCAGCAGCACCGGTACGCTGGACAAATTGACCATCGACGGTGAACTGACCAATGGTTATGCCTATGCAGACACCCGCCGCGAACAAGGCCGCAATATCGTACGTTGCACCCCACTGTACGATGAAAACCAACGTCGTTTCGAATCGAACAAGAGCGCTGAAAAGAAAGCACTGAAAGCTATCGAGAAAATCGCCAACGGACAATTCGAAGAATGGCAGATCAATGCTATCAAGAACAACATGTGTCGTGACTTCGACCTGATGATGGAATCGAATACTTCCAAAGCCCTCACGCTGATGCAGGCCTTTATCAGTGAAGAAGACCTGGGACAAGTTCTCAACTACAAAGATGAGGTAATGGCTATTACCACAGAAGATATCAAGCGTGTTGCCAAACAATACCTGACCAACGATTACCTGGCCATCTACATTGAAAAAGGCAAGCTGGACAAGAATGCAAAAATCAAGAAACCGGGTTACAAACCCATCGAACCGCCTGTAGGCAAACAATCTTTGTATGCTACACAGTTCAAGAATATGCCTATCGGACAAGTGGAAGAGAAATTCCTCGACTTCAGCGAGATACAGAGCAAACAACTGAATGACCGCTCCAAGATGTATTATTCGCAGAATCCGGAAAACAACGTATTCAGCCTTACACTCCGTTATGGTGTCGGAGTACGTGATTTCCCGAAACTGGGTATTGCAGCGGACTTGATGAACAACGCCGGTATCATGGGTACTTATGAGCCGCAACAACTGAAAGAGGAACTTAGCAGACTGAATGCAACTTGCCGCGTAAGCGCCAGTCAAAACTACCTCTACATCACCATGGAAGGCTACGAAGAAACCTTGCCACAAGCTTGCCAGCTTCTTGCCCGCCAAATCCTGATGCCGAAACTGGACGAAAAACAGTTAAGCCGTATCAAAGGTTCCATGCTGGGCAGCCGCCAACAACGTAAGGAGAATGTAAACACCTTATCCAACGCACTCCTCCAATACATGATCTTCCAGGATAAGTCATCCTATATTGACGAACTGACAGATAAGGAAATCTACGAATTGCAAATCTCCGAGCTGACAGGTGATATCAACCGAGCATCCAACTATGAAGCCGAAATCTTCTATTGCGGAACAATGCCTTTCGATAATGCTTACGACGTCCTCAGCAAGAATCTGCCGCTGGTTGCCAACGAAAAGCCATCTACATCTCCGCAGGACAAGCCGATGGTTTCAGTAACGGAAAATACCATTTACTTCCTGCCTAACACGGATGCGGAACAGGCACAGATTTATTTCTACCTGCCGATGGCAAAATATGATAAGAAAGATGATGCAATACGCGATGCGTTCAATCAATATTTCTCCGGTGGTTTCAACGGTTTGGTAATGACTGAAATCCGTGAAAAGCGTTCTATGGCTTACTCAGCCGGAGCCTACATCGGAACTCCTGCATTGCCCGGTAACCCCACTTACCTGTTTGGTAACATCGGTACGCAGAACGACAAAGCCAATGACGCGCTGGATGTCTTCATGGGATTGGTAACGGATATGCCTAAGAATGCAGACCGTATCGATAACATCAAGAGTTACATACGCCAAGAGATGCTGACAACTCATCCTTCTTTCCGCGATAAAGCAGAGAACATGAGAGAATTGCAGCGCATAGGTTACAATGCAGACCCTGCCAAGGAGAACCTGCCAAAGGTTGACGCATTGACTTTTGACGATATCGTGAAGTTCTACGAAGAAAATATTAAGGGTAAACCTTACTGCATCGGTGTCATGGGTAACCCGAAAGATATTGATCTGAAGAAACTGGAAAAATACGGCAAAGTAGTGAAACTGAATGAGAGAAAATTATTCAACACGAAAGACGTATTGTTCTAAAGAGCTACGAGTTACAAGCTACAAGCTACGAGTTGCTGCGCTATGACGCTGAAAGAGCTACGAGTTACGAGCTACAAACTACAAGTTGCTGCGCTATGACGCTGAAAAGCACTTGTAGCTCGTAGCTCTTTCTTTATTACTCCTTGTCTTCCTCCTCTTCTCCGCCTCCCGTAAGAATCGGCAGACAGATATTATACTTCACTGCCAGAATGCGCGTCACAAAGACCGATACTCCGCCCACCACCTGGCAAGCATAGGACTGCATTCCCAGCAGATCGCACAACCAGTAGGCCGTACCGCCTACCACACATGCCATCGCATAAATCTCTTTTCGGAAAATAAGCGGTATCTCATTGATAAACACATCACGGATCACTCCACCCGCAGCACCTGTAATGCTACCCATAATGATGGCTACCCAGAACGGATATCCCAATGCAATGCTTTTCCCTACACCGACCACCGTAAACAGTGCCAGACCGATACTGTCGAAGATAAAAAACGTATTGTGCAAGTGGATGAGATGCTTTCCGAAAAGAATGACCCAAAGTAAAGCCAGTCCCGTACAAATCAGATAGATAGGATCAGTCATCCACCCCGGCGTCACTCCCAGCAATACATCGCGGATGGTACCGCCGCCGATAGCCGTCACAAAACCTACCACGTACGCCCCAAACCAGTCGAACCGCTTTGCCGATGCCAGACGGATACCGCTGATGGCAAAAGCGAACGTACCTATAAAATCGAGAATTTGAACAAATGTAGGCATGATAATCAATGATTAACGTTAAATGTTTAATGATTTATAATCGGTATTCATTAAAATTATGGGCAAAGTAACGAATAATTTCCCTAAGAAAACGTATTTTTGTCTCATCAATTTATATGCAATGAAAATAACAATCGTATCGGGCGCACGCCCCAACTTCATGAAAATAGCTCCCATCACCCGGGCCATCAAAGCCGCACAGGAAGCTGGAAAGAAGATTTCATACCGTCTCATCTACACCGGGCGACAGGATGATACCAGTCTGGATGCCTCCTTGTTTTCCGACCTGGACATGAAGCGGCCGGACGGTTATCTGGGAGTCACCGGACACGACCATTCGGAAGTGGCAGGCGCCATCATGCTTGCTTTCGAGAAGGAACTGAACAATCATCCCGCGCAGGTAGTACTCGTTGTAGACGATCTTACCGCCACCATGAGCTGTTCCATCGTTGCCAAAAAGCGCGGTCTGAAAGTTGCGCACCTCATTGCCGGAACCCGTTCGTTCGATATGAATATGCCCCGCGAAGTAAACCGCACCATCGTAGATGCCATTTCCGACTATCTGTTTACCGCAGGCATGGTAGCCAACCGCAACCTGAACCAGGAAGGCATGATTCCCGAATACATCCATTATGTAGGCAATATATTGATAGATACCGTCCGCTACAACCGTCACCGTCTGTTGCAGCCTGTATGGTTCTCCACCATAGGGTTGGAAAAGCGCGGTTACCTGTTGCTGACTCTCAACCGGCACGACCTGCTGACCAAGAAACATGTGCTCAAATCGTTGATACAAACATTGATTGAGAAATCCGAAGGCATGCCCATCATTGCGCCCCTGCACCCTTATGTGCAAAAAGCCATCAAATCGCTGGACATCCCCGCGTCTAATCTGCACATCCTGCCGCCTCAAAGTTATCTGCATTTCGGTTACCTCATCAACCATGCAAAAGGCATTGTGACGGACTCCGGAAACATTGCCGAGGAAGCTACCTTCCTCGATGTCCCCTGCATCACGCTCAACTCCTACGCCGAGCATCCCGAAACCTGGCGTGTAGGTACCAATGAGTTAGTGAATGAAGATTCCGTGGCTCTTGCCAATGCTCTGGAAAGATTAATGCTCGGCGAATGGAAACATACTACCCTGCCCGACCGTTGGGATGGACGTACAGCGGAACGTATCGTACAGACGTTGATTAACGGAGAATTAAAGGAGCATTACTGAATTAGGAGTTAAGTTAGAGGAATTAAACAGATAACCAACAGAAATAACCTAACTTATAGAAAGCAAAAAGCCGTAAAGAGGGGTGTTTTCCAGTCAGGTTCTTTTCCAAAAGACTCTCAGATATACGAAATAGGAAAGCGGTTAGTGCAACAGCATGAAACCGCTTTAAACAATTGTACCAGCGCAATAAGCGGACATAAGGAAGCAATTCCCGTTCACGCCCCAAGAGGTTTTTCACAGAACGGCGTGTTTTCACCAAAAAAGAAGCCGCATCTTCCTCCACCAGATGCCAGACCGGATTTTCAATATGCAACACCGATATGCCCGCATCTTCCAGCCTCTTTCCGAAAGCGGTATCCTCATATCCCAGATGAAACGTTTCGTCAAAACGGACACGCTGAAAAAGCTCTCTCGGAATAAAAAAGTTCATACTTATAAAGTGCTGATAAGGATGCTTACGACGTTCGGCAGCCGGTTGCGCTTCCACCTGCGCTCCGTATTTATTGCGCAGAAAGGAGTCCCCCTCCTCCGGATAACAAAAGCCACCGCAAACCACCTGTCCGCCCACATTCTTGAGGTATAAAGAGAGAAAGTCCTCACCTACCGGACTTGTGTCCGTATCCAGAAAAAGCAAATAAGGATAACGCGCCTGTTCACCCAAATAATTGCGGATAAATGCCGGACCATGATTCGTCTCCAGTTCCAGCACACGACATCCGTCCAACCGGTTCAACACACGATTTTCTTCCCTCACTTTCCGGCACGACGCGTCGTCCGCCAGCAAAATTTCGAAAGGAAACTCCGTCAGCAAGGCCATCTCATATAATTTCCGAACCAACGAGACGCAATTTATATTATACACCGGAATGAGTATGGACAGCATATTGTGAATTTTACGCGACAAATATAGCACAAATCAGATGAAAGTTAAAGCAGATATAAACATTCCTCTTATTTCTTTAGATTATATTTACTTCTTATTTAACTGTATTTTGTTAACTTTGCGGCCTCATACTGACTTAAATATGAAACAACAATATATAGCTCTCATCCTTTTTCTGCTGTCATTATTCGTCGCACACAGCGCATCCGCACAGATTAAAGGTGTCGTGACCGACTCCCTCACCAATGAACCATTAATGTACATCACCGTTCAATACGAGGGAAAAGGCGTGGGTGCCATCACCAATGCCGAAGGCGAATACACAGTGGAAACCCGCAAAGGCTGGAATGAATTATCATTCTCCGCCATCGGATACGTGACCAAGAAAGTCACCCTGAAGCCTACCACCAAAGTACTGAACGTGAAGCTGGCACCTGCCGACGTCATGCTCTCCGAAGTTGTGGTGAAGCCCCAGAAAGAGAAATACTCCCGTAAGAACAATCCCGCCGTGGATTTTATGAGGAAAGTTATCGAGAATAAGAAAGAACTGAAACTGGAAGCCAACGATTTCTACCAGTATCAGAAATACGAAAAGATGAAGATGTCCATGAACGACGTCACCCCCGAAAAGATGGAAAAGGGCATCTACAAGAAATTCTCATTCTTCAAAGACCAGGTGGAAGTATCGCCCAAGACCAACAAGATGATCCTCCCCATCTCCATCAAGGAGACGTCTTCGAAGACCATCTACCGCAAAAGTCCCAAAAGCGAAAAAACCATCATCGAAGGTGTGAATTCCAGCGGTATAGAGGAGTTTTTCAATACGGGAGACATGTTGGGAACCATCCTGACCGATGTTTTCTCCGATGTCAATATCTACGACGATGACATCCGACTCCTGCAACGCCGCTTCGTCAGCCCCATTGGTCGCGGGGCCATCAGTTTCTATAAATACTACCTCATGGACACCGTCATGGTGGACCGTCAGGAGTGTGTGCACCTCACCTTCGTGCCTCAAAACTCACAGGATTTCGGTTTCACGGGACACCTCTACGTAGTGAAGGATTCTACTTATGCCGTAAAGAAGTGTACCATGAACCTGCCAAAAAAGACCGGTGTGAACTTTGTGGACAACCTCGACATAGTGCAGCAATTCGAGCAGATGCCGGACGGAAACTGGGTACTTACGGACGATGACATGACCGTGGAACTGCAATTCGTAAAAGGCATACAAGGGCTTGAAGTGCAGCGTACTACCAAATACTCCAATTACAACTTTGAAGACATTGAGCCTCGTCTCTTCCGCCTGAAAGGCAACGTCATCAAAGAAGCCAACATGCTCAACAAGAGTGATGAATATTGGGCGAGTGTGCGTCAGGTTCCCCTCACAAAGAAAGAGAGTAACATGGACGTCTTCATGAACCGCATTGAGCAAATTCCCGGATTCAAATATGTCATCTTCGGTGCGAAAGCCCTGATTGAGAACTTCGTGGAAACGGGCACCAAGAAGCACCCCAGCAAGTTCGACTTCGGGCCTATCAATACCACCATCACAAGCAATTACGTGAATGGCACACGTTTCCGTCTCAGTGGTATGACCACCGGTAACCTCGATCCGCACTGGAGTTTCAGCGGATATGCGGCCTACGGTACGAGGGACAAGAAATGGTTCTATAAAGGTCAGGCAGCCTACTCGTTCAACAAGCGCGAATATGTATTGTGGGAATTTCCCAAGCACTACCTGGCCTTCGATTACAGTTACGACGTCATGTCTCCCATGGATAAATACCTCTCAACGGACAAAGATAATATGTTTGTGGGCTGGAAGTGGACCAAGGTAGACCAAATGTCGTACATGCGCGACGCTACCCTGACCTACGAACTGGAAACCAATACCGGTTTTTCCATCAAAGCCATGGCACGCCACCGCAACGACCAGCCTGCCGGAGGTGTATTGCAATACTGGAAAAACGATGGTAACATCGCCGGAATATGGGATGATACGAATACCTTCATCAAGGACATCACCACCACCGAACTCGGCGTCACTCTGCGTTACGCACCGGGTGAGACGTATGTCAACACGAAGCAGCGCCGTGTGCCCGTATCGCTGGATGCCCCGATCTTCTCTCTCTCCCACACCCTCGGTCTGAAAGGCGTGTTAGGTGGCGAGTACAACTTCAACCTTACGGAAGCCAGTATCCGCAAACGTTTCTGGTTCGGTTCGTGGGGTAAACTGGATATTACCGCCCGTGCCGGCGCGCAGTGGAACACTGTACCGTTCCCCTTGTTGAACCTGCCCATGGCAAATCTGTCATACATCACCCAGCACAACGAGTCATTCAGCCTGATCAACAACATGGAGTTCCTGAACGACCGTTACGCCTCTCTCGCCCTGACCTATGACATGAACGGAAAGCTATTCAACCGCATCCCGCTTATCAAGAAGTTGAAGTGGCGCGAAACTTTCCGCATCCGTGGTATGTACGGCACCCTGACGGACAAAAACAATCCGTACAAGAGCCATAACAGTGAACTGTTCCTTTTCCCCATGCGCGACGGTGTCCCCACCAGCCACGTAATGGGCAGCACTCCCTACTTGGAAGCCAGTGTAGGTATCTACAACATATTCAAGCTGTTGCATATCGAATATGTACGCCGCCTCACCTACACCGATATACCGGGAGTGAAGAAAGATGGCATACGCTTCATGATATTAATGATATTCTAAAATAGCGACTTAGTGATGAATGATCAGTGATTAGCATAGTTACTTATCACTAATCACTAAACGTTAAACACTTATTCACATGACTCCATTAGCAGAAAGGCTTCGCCCTAAAACCTTAGACGACTACATCGGTCAGAAACACTTAGTAGGACCGGGTGCGGTGCTGCGCAAGATGATTGACGCAGGACGTATTTCTTCGTTCATACTATGGGGTCCTCCGGGTGTAGGCAAAACCACTCTGGCACAGATCATCGCTAACAAACTGGAAACTCCGTTCTACACCCTGAGCGCTGTGACCAGCGGAGTGAAAGATGTGCGCGAAGTGATAGACCGCGCGAAGAGCAACCGTTTCTTCTCGCAAGGCAGTCCCATCCTGTTCATTGATGAAATACACCGTTTCAGCAAGTCACAGCAAGACTCACTGCTCGGAGCCGTGGAACAAGGCACAGTGACGCTGATAGGCGCTACCACGGAGAATCCGTCTTTTGAGGTAATCCGCCCACTGCTGTCACGCTGCCAACTCTATGTGCTGAAATCTTTGGAAAAAGATGATTTACTGGAACTGTTGCAACGTGCCATTACCACCGACCATATACTGAAAGAGCGTACCATCGAGCTGAAAGAAACCACCGCCATGCTTCGCTACAGTGGTGGAGACGCCCGCAAATTGCTCAACATCCTGGATCTCGTTGTTTCTTCCGAAGCCGGAGATCCCGTCGTCATCACCGATGAGATGGTGACAGAACGCCTGCAACAGAATCCGCTTGCCTACGACAAAGACGGAGAGATGCATTATGATATCATTTCCGCCTTCATCAAGTCCATCCGTGGCAGTGATCCCGACGGTGCCATCTATTGGCTGGCCCGCATGGTGGAAGCCGGAGAAGATCCCGCATTCATCGCCCGCCGCCTCGTCATTTCCGCTTCGGAAGACGTGGGACTGGCAAACCCGAACGCCTTGCTGATTGCCAATGCGTGTTTCGACGCTGTAATGAAAGTGGGTTGGCCCGAAGGACGCATCCCTCTGGCGGAAGCCACCGTTTACCTCGCCACAAGCCCGAAGAGTAACTCCGCCTACATGGCCATCAACAATGCCCTGGAACTTGTACGCCAGACCGGCAATCTGCCCGTACCCCTGCACCTGCGCAATGCACCTACCAAACTGATGAAACAGTTGGGTTATGGAGACAATTATAAGTATGCGCACGATTATCCCGGGCACTTCGTCAAGCAACAATTTCTGCCCGACGAGCTGAAAGACCGCCGTCTGTGGGAAGCACAAGACAATGCTGCCGAACAGAAACATGCGGAACGAATGAGAGCGTTGTGGGGTGAGGATAAGTTCAGAAAATCGTAATCTCAAATCTTTTCCCTAAATTTGCGTACTCACTTTAAATATATACAAAATGAGAATTGTAATATTAGACGGTTACACCACGAATCCCGGTGATCTGTGCTGGGATAAGTTGAAAGAGTTAGGCGAGTGCACGATCTATGATCGCACCGCTCCCGGCGAAGTTCTTGAACGTGCTGCCGGTGCAGAAGCCATCCTTACCAATAAGGTAGTGATCAACAGCGAGACAATGGCTGCCCTGCCCGATCTGAAATACATCGGCGTGATGGCTACAGGCTACAACGTGGTAGACATCAACGCCGCCCGCGAACGCGGCATCATCATCACCAATATCCCTGCATACAGCACTCCCTCTGTCGGACAAATGGTATTTGCACATATCCTGAACATCACCCAGCAAGTACGCCATTATTCCGAAGAAGTCAGCAAGGGAAACTGGAGCAAGAATCCCGACTTCTGCTTCTACGACACTCCACTCATCGAGCTGCTCGGAAAAAAAATCGGTATCGTAGGACTGGGACAGACCGGCTACAACACCGCCCGTATAGCCATCGGCTTCGGTATGAAGGTATGGGCCTACACTTCCAAATCGCGCCTCCAACTTCCTCCCGAAATCCGTAAAGCGGAACTCGACCAATTGTTCCACGAATGTGACATCGTCAGCCTGCACTGCCCGCTGAACGACAGTACCCGTGAACTGATCAACGCCAACCGCCTCTCCTTGATGAAACCCACCTCCATCCTCATCAATACCGGACGCGGTCCGCTCATCAACGAACAAGATCTTGCCAATGCCCTGAATACCGGCATCATCTACGCTGCCGGACTGGATGTTCTTTCTGAAGAACCACCCCGTGCCGACAATCCGTTACTCACCGCCCGGAATTGCTTCATCACCCCTCACATTGCATGGGCCAACTTTGAAGCCCGCCAAAGGCTGATACATATTCTTATCAGTAACTTAAAAGCATATATTGACGGAAAACCGGTAAATGTAATAAAATAAGCTACGAGCTACAAGCTACGGGCTACGAATGGCTGCGCTATCATACCGAAAGGCACTCGTAACTCGTAGCTTTGTAACTTGTAGCCCGTAGCTTTACAACAACATGGGAAAATCAGAAATCAAAAGTTTATTCCGCAGCATTCCAGTCCTCCTGAGCATCGTATTGGCCCTTGTCACGATGATTGCTGCATTCTCCGGGAACTTCGACCCCGCCAATTCAAGGTACATGCCCGTACTGGGATTAGCATTGCCCGCACTATTGCTATGCAATCTGTTAGTCGCCATCTGTTGGGCATTCGCCCGCAGGCGCTGGGCATTCATTCCCCTTGCAGCATTAGTTTTCAACTACGGATATATCCTTGCCATCTTCCAGTTCAACTTCACCAAGAAGATTCCCGAAGGGCACTACAGCAGCAATTATGCCGACGGATACCTGAAAATAGCCACCTACAACGTTGGCAATTTCGGAGGAGAGATTACAGGCTACTCCTGCAAGGAAATCGCCCGCTACATGAAAGAACAGGAAGTCGACGTCCTCTGCTTCCAGGAATGTGGCGACAACAAATACTTCCCGATGGACAGCATCCGCAACGTATTTTCCCACTGGCGCTACGCCTTGATCCCGACCGAGGATTCTATCCGCGGAGTGCTTCCTATCGCCGTGTTCAGCCGCTACCCGCTCGTCAATCCCCAGTTCATTTCCTACCAGCAAAGCGCCAACTGTAGCATGCAGTGCGACATTGTCCTGGGACGCGACACCGTCCGTCTGCTCAACAACCACTTGCAGACCACCAGCGTCAGCCAGAACCGCCGGAAATGGGAACGCGGACTTGCCAACAGTAACGACACCCGTCGTGAAGCAGAAGTCGTGCAAGGCGCCATCACTTCCCTGCACGACAACTTCGTGAAACGCGCCGAACAGACGGACAGCATCCGCCAACTGGTAGTTGCCAGCCCCTACCCCGTACTGGCATGCGGTGACTTCAACTCCCTGCCATCCTCCTACACCTATGCCGAACTGTCCGATGTCCTCAAAGACGGCTTCCGTACCAGCGGTCGGGGCTATATGTACACCTACCGCTACTTCAAACGCCTGTTGCGCATCGACTACATATTCCATTCGCCCGGCATCCAGGGATACCGTTACTACTCGCCCGATCTGGACCTGTGCAGCGACCATAATCCGGTGCTGATGGAAATGAAAATTAAGAAATGAAAGGTATATATTTTATATGAAAAAACTGCGGGAAAAGTTTAATTAACTAATTGTCAAGACGAAAAGAGTAGAAAGTTAGGTAACAGGTAACGAATTAGTAACGGTGCGGGGTTCTTTGCGTTTCTTCGCTCTGCTCTGATAGCTTGATACAAATGTACAAAAATAGACTGAAAATAGGAAATAAATGCGGTGTTTTTTTATTGAGGGGATTTTTGAGGGTGGACGGATGGACGGGAAATGAAAGGGGTGCAAAAAGAGAATTGCACTGTGCATTTTTATGAGATTGTAAATCGCTGATATTCAGAGTGTATTTTACAGGTGCAGGGTGCAGCTATATATATATATAAATATAGCTGCACCCTGCACCTGCCCTATGACTTGTCTTAAAAAGGGGGTGCATGTGAGGTTTTACGGGTGGGGTTATGGCTGTTCGGAAGAAATGTATTATCTTCGTGGAAACCAAAGATAAATATATGCTGTGCTGATATGAAAACAAATAAGGCTGAAATATATAAAAATGCGTTCCGGCTGTTCTTACAGGACAATTACGAGAAGGTGACGGTGGTAAAACTGGAGAAAGCTATCGGATTGTCGTGCCGGGGTATCTATCATCATACGAAGGATAAACTGGGACTGTTCAAGGCGGTTGTAGATACCTATATCTTTGAACCGCACAAGGTGGAAAACAAGTTCGTGTTTACGGAAGATATTTCATTGCGGGACTTCCTGCAAAGCTATATCGAAGGGGTGGAAAGGACAATGGATTATCTAAGCAATGAACTGGGGGTGGATAGAAAGGAATGTGCCAAATGTTATTTTCAGTTCTTGTTCCAAGCATACAAGTATTATCCGAACTTTGCGGATAAAATGGATGCTATCTTTGAGAAAGACCAGCAAATGTGGCAGAAGATTATTGAGAGGGCAATCGCAACGGGGGAAATCAGAAAGGATATTACCACGGAAGAGATCGTCGATATGTTCCGAATGGCACATCTGGGAATGTCATACGTGCTGGCTTTTACCACGGGACTTGATACCAAACGGCTGAAACGGCAGTTTGATGCTGTATATAAACTGCTGAAATGATTCTTTTGAACGGCAATTGAACATCATTCAATCTTTTATGTGATATATGAAGCACCTTTCGGGGTGCTTTTTTTGTGTCTGCATGAAATAAAACACAGCATTTGCTGTGTTTTATAAAAGTTTGTATTATATTTGGGAGAAATGGACTGTACCCGGTGTAATCAAACAAGTTTGTTCCCAGTTGCGGCATTTTAGGTAACCAACGACAAAGAAAACCACTATATATTCCTGCTGTGAGCGACTATCGAAAAAGAATGGATAGGAAGCAAAAAAGGATATGGAAGGTGACGGGGTATCTTTGTCGCCACTTGGAATATAAAACATATGTATCATGAAAATACTGATTATGGTTATGGGAATATTGGGTTTGTTTGCTTCTTGTACTGGCAGAAAAGAAAGGTTGGCGAAGAAAGAAGGTTCAGCCCTGAATGAATTTGAGGTGGAGAAAAGTAAGTCCTATCTTGACACTGATACGTTAGGTAATATTGTCAGTTTCAATAAAGGAAATGATACTATTGAAGTATGTACCAAAAGGTTTGACATTGCCACATTTGAACGGCATAAGAAGGATTTTGTTACTAATTATCATGAAGGTTATAAAGTGTTGAACGATGATACCCTACGAGTATATAGTAAATATATAAATGATAATGAGGTGGAATATACCATTGAAGAATATTCTAAAAGTCTGACTAAGAAGCCGGAATCAGCCAAACGAGGACAACCGATTGATAATGTGCGGATAACGTCCTTTGTTTGACTATTCTTTTATGGCACTCAAAGCCGACCATAGGCAAAGATACGACAAAGTTCGATTACCACATCATTACCTCGCAACAAAAGCGCAATTGCTCATAAGGCATTGTCTGTCTGCCTCTTGCGCTATCGCTCATAACCTCTTATAACTCAGAGTAAACTAATTTTGTCGAATTAAACTTTGAGTAACATGAGAAGTACTTTTAAGGTTCTGTTTTATCTCAAACGGAACAACCCCAAACCGGACGGAACAGTTCCAGTAATGGGAAGAATCACAGTAGACGGAACAATCAGTCAGTTCAGTTGTAAAATGACCATACCGCCTGACCTTTGGGATACCAAAACCGGACGGCTGACGGGTAAAAGCACATTAGCAGTAAAGACCAATCTTGCGTTGGATAAAATCCGTGTGGATATTAACCGCCACTATCAAGAAGTAATGCAAGCGGACGGCTTTGTTACCGCCGATAAGGTAAAGAATGCCTATCTGGGTTTAGATGTAAAGCAAGATACGTTCTTAGTCTTGTTTGCTAACCATAACCAAGAATTTTCACGGAAAGTAGGTTATAGCAGGTCGCAATCAAGCTATTCCAATTATTGTACGATTTATAAGCATATGGAAAACTATATCCGGCATGAATACAAGCGGGATGATGTTTACCTGAAAGAACTGAATCTTGCTTTTTTCAATGGTTTTGAACATTATTTGCGAACAGAAAGGGAATGTTGTACTAACACAATATGGAACTATATGATAGGGGTTAAACATATAGTAGCCATAGCCCGAAATTCCGGTCAAATAACGATTAATCCGTTTGCGGGATACCTGATAAAGCCGGAGCAGACAGACAGGGGATTTCTGAACAAAGAAGAACTGAACTCGATTGTGAACGCCGAGATGAAGAACGCCCAATATGAATTAGTAAGGGATTTATTCGTGTTTTCAGTATTTACGGGACTTAGTTATTCGGATGTGAAGAATCTAACAAAAGACCATCTTAAAACCTCGTTTGACGGTCATTTATGGATAATAACCCGCCGACAGAAAACCAATACCGATTCAAGTATCAGGCTGTTGGAAGTTCCGAAGCGGATAATAGAGAAATACAAAGGCTATTGCCGGGATAACCGCCTATTTCCTGTACCGGGCAATGGTACTTGCAATAACATTCTGAAAAAGATAGGCAAACAATGCGGGATTAAAACCCGCTTAACCTACCACCTTGCAAGGCACACCTTCTCGACTACACTTACTCTGTCACAGGGAGTTCCGATAGAAACGGTCAGTAAAATGTTAGGGCATACAAACATTAAAACGACCCAAATATATGCCAAGATAACGAATGAAAAAATCAGTCAAGATATGGAAATTCTTTCTCATAAACTGGAATCTCTGGAAAAACAGATAACGGAAAGGTTATGAGATAAGGGGGTATAAAAAAGGATAAGATACTTTTTGTATAGAAAAACCTCAGAAATGTTTAATGACAACCAAATGACTACCGACTAATTTTGTACGAGTATTAATTAATATCAGAAGATATGGACACAATTAAGAAAGTAAAATTAGGAAGCCAGGGACTTGTCATTCCAATGGAAGGCTTAGGTTGTATGGGTATGACCGGGATAGTCGGTAATGATATGTACGGCCCGGTGAACGAAAACGAAGCTATCAGCACTATTCACAGGGGACTGGAGTTGGGAATGAACTTTCTCGATACGGCAGACCTTTATGGCCCTCTACTCAATGAGCGTTTAGTAGGCAAGGGCATAAAAGGCAACAGGGACAAATACATCGTTGCTACAAAGTTTGGTTGGGAGATCGACGATAACGACCAGATAACATGGCAAATCAACGGTAAGCCAGAATATGTCAAAAAGGCAATAGACAGGTCATTGAAAAACTTAGGTGTAGATTATGTCGACCTTTACTATCTGCACCGTGTCGATCCGAATACGCCTATCGAGGAAACAGTAGGGGCAATGGCCGAATTGGTTAAATCCGGCAAAGTACGTTATATCGGTCTTTCCGAAGCCTCCGCAGAAACAGTCCGTAGAGCGCACAATATACATCCCATTACTGCCCTGCAATCCGAATATTCACTTTTCGAGAGAGAGATAGAAACACTCGGCATTTTTGAAACGCTGAAAGAGCTGGGAATAGGCTTTGTAAGCTATTCTCCGATAGGACGCGGATTCCTATCGGGAGAGATTAAATCTCCGGATGATTTTAGTCCGACAGATACACGTAGGGCATTGCCCAGATTTATTGGAGACGCTTTCTATAAAAACCTTGAATTGGTAGAGGAAATAAATAAAATGGCATTGGAAAAAGGTGTTACTTCCACGCAACTTGCTTTAGCATGGCTTTTCTCTAAGGGTGTAGTTCCTATTCCGGGAACGAAACGAAGGAAATACCTCGAAGAAAATATCAAAGCGTCGGAAATTGTGCTTGCCCAAACTGAAATAGAACGCTTGGAATCTATCGTGCCCCTCGGAAGTGTAACTGGAGGACGTTATGACGACAGCGGTATGGCAATGGTAAACCTGTAATAAGACTTGTTCCGGAAGTTGAATATGACTATTTTTATGCAATAATTCAAGTCGTTATATGAAAAATAAAGAGCCGATTATAATAAATAACATCAGCGATCTAAGCAAGTTAATGGGGTACGCCGAATCAAGACATCCTCTAATAGATATTATAGAGTTTGTCCCCGGGAAAAATCGGGGTACTCCCGACGGAAGGCCGGTCGTTTCTAATCTGTACTGCATAGCTATCAAGAAAAACATAACTGGCACAGTCCGGTATGGTTATCGGCAATATGACTTCAATAAAGGACTAATGACTTTTTCTGCTCCGGGACAAATCTATTCATTTGAAGAACAACCCGACATATCCGGTATGACGGGTTGGTTCCTGGTATTTCATCCCGATTTTATACGGAAATATCCATTGAGTAAGGCTATATCCAAATATGGTTTCTTTTCCTATCAGACAAACGAAGCACTGCATATTTCTGAGGAGGAAGAAATAATGATTGACGGAATATTCGGTAATATCAATAAGGAGTACCAACGCCCTATTGATAAACATAGTCAGGGAATCATTGTCTCGCAAATAGATGTATTGCTTAACTACGCCGACAGGTTTTATAATAGGCAGTTTATCACTCGCCAAATTGTCGAATCCGATACGCTAACCCGGTTTGAAAACATCCTGACGGAATATTTCAATAGCGAGTCGAACACGTTTCCGGCTGTCAATGATATGGCGTCGCAACTGAATGTTTCCGTTCATTACCTGAATGATATGTTACGGACGTTGACGGGCAGGACTACACAGCAACATATTCACGATTGCCTGATTGAAAAGGCGAAAGTGTTGCTTTCAACAACCGAATTAACAATTAACGAAATCGCTTATTCTCTTGGTTTTGAATACCCGCAATATTTTACCCGGCTTTTCAAAAACAAAACGGGGATAAGTCCGATAGCATTTAGGAATAACAATTAATTCTCTTGTTGATAACAAAAGAATTAAACGACATATTAATCTTCCAGGTCAATATGTTTTAAACTCCATTCTGAAATAACATCTATTACAGAATATATTCCTTTACCTTTTTCAGTTATAGAGTATTCAACTTTAGGTGGTACTTCCGGGTAAGACTTGCGCTCAATAAATCCGAGCTCAGTGAGGGATTTCAATTCGCTGATAAGCATTTTCTCGCTGGTGTCAGGCATAAGCCGTTTTATCTCCCCGTATCGCTTTGTTCCACCTCTTAATAATTCTATAATAATAAGTTTCCACCTACTACCTATAATATCCATACCCCTGCGTATGGTTTCACATCTCGGATTTTTTTTCATTATCTCATTTATTTTATCTATTGATTATCAGTAATTCTAACTTTATTGTTAGTACCTTACATTAAGGTATGTACTTGACAAATATATGGTATAATATTTATTTTTGCAAGGATTAAAAAATAGAAATATAAATATTAACCAAATGAGTGTTTCGCTAAAAATCGACAAAAGCGCTTGTACACAATGTGGTAAGTGCGTAAAAGTTTGCCCGTCGGGTGTTCTGTTAAAGTTGGATCGAGGTTCCGTTCCACAAGTTGATAATATAGGCTTTTGTATAGGGTGCGGGCATTGTGCTGCAGTATGCCCTAACGGTTCTATAGTACATTCCTTATTTCCCAAAGAAAAGATTCATGCCATAGATCGGGCAACCATGCCTTCCCCCGAACAAGTTATGTTGCTTTGTAAAGCACGACGTTCAAACCGTTCCTTTACAGATAAGCCCGTTCCTTTTGAATATCTCGATATGATACTCAAAGCAGCCCACCGGGCGCCAACAGGTGGTAACCTTCAACAAGTAGGATTTACCCTTGTAACTGATCCTGTAAAACTGCGTTACCTGGTTGAAATTACGATGAATGTTTTTGGCCGTATGATTAAAAAACTTCAAAATCCGTTACTTAAACCTCTGTTGAGTAAATTGATGCCTAATACATATAAAAGCCTTCCACTTTTTATATCAATGCAGGAAGCAATGAACAATGGTAGTGATCCTATATTGCGTGGCGCTACTGCATTAATACTTATACATACACCTGAATCTGACCGTTTCGGGATAGAAAATTCAAACATAGCTTATCAAAACGGTTCGCTAATGGCTGAAAGTTTAAACGTAAGTCAGGTATATACAGGTTTCTTAAATATGGCCGCAAGACAGGATAAGCGCATAATGAAATACCTTCGTATAAAAGGAAAGATTCATGCCGGAATGGCACTCGGTATGCCTAAATTCATTTATCCTAATTACATTGATAAGAAAGAAATAAACCTAAATATACTATGATTAAAATATTTTCATAAAATTTGCTTTCTTAATTATCATATAACCAACAAAACTAACTTAATAGTTAGTACCTTACATTAAAGTATGTACTTGACAAATATATAGTAATGTTTTATATTTGCATAATCAACAATAAAATTGGTATTAAGTAAGGTATAAAAACAAGAAATGAATACAAATCTTTATATAGCATCTTCATCGTCGCATCTATTGGAATGTTTCCGAGAGAACAAGATCGTTATGTAGATATAAGATGTCAAAAATACATACGAAAGCCTCTCTCGGAAACGAGAGGGGCTTTTTTGTACCTAATCACTACCAATTAAAATCAATCTGATCAGTTGAGAATAAATAGTTTAATTTTTAACAAGTTTCAATTATGGCAAAAGAAAAATTTGAAAGAACAAAGCCTCATGCAAATATTGGCACTATAGGTCACGTAGATCATGGTAAAACAACCCTTACTGCTGCAATAACAACAGTTCTTGCGAAAAGAGGTCTTTCTGAACTTCGCTCGTTTGATTCAATAGATAATGCGCCGGAAGAAAAGAAGCGTGGTATCACAATTAATACTTCGCACGTCGAATATCAGACAGCGAACAGACATTACGCACATATTGATTGTCCAGGTCATGCGGATTATGTAAAAAACATGGTAACAGGTGCAGCACAAATGGACGGTGCAATCCTTGTTGTTGCTGCTACTGACGGCCCTATGCCTCAGACAAATGAACACGTATTACTTATGCGTCAGGTGAATGTTCCTAAGATCGTTGTATTTATTAATAAGAGCGACATGGTGGACGATTCCGAATTAATAGACCTTGTGGAAATGGAAGTTCGGGAGTTGCTGACAAAATATGATTTCGACGGCGATAATGCTCCGGTAATTCGCGGATCGGCACTCGGTGGACTTAACGGCGATCCGAAATGGGAAGATAAAATCACAGAATTAATGGATGCAGTAGATGATTATATTCCTATTCCACCCCGTGATAATGAAAAACCTTTCCTCATGCCTGTTGAAGATGTGTTTTCTGTTACAGGTCGTGGAACGGTGCTTACCGGACGCATCGAAACAGGTACAATCAGCATTGGCGATCCAGTCGAGATTATAGGCTTTGGCAAAACCATTACATCCACCTGTACAGGAGTTGAAATGTTTAAGAAGCTACTGGACACGGGAAGTGCGGGGGATAATGTGGGCTTACTTATGCGTGGTGTTGACAAGGACGATGTAAAGCGTGGTATGGTAATAGCCAAACCCGGTTCGGTAAAACCTCATACCCGCTTTGAAGCCGAAGTTTACGTTCTTAGAAAAGAAGAAGGCGGAAGGCATACCCCATTCCATAATAACTATCGCCCGCAATTCTTTATACGGACACTCGATATAACGGGTGAGGTTAAGCTGACGGAAGGTGTTGAAATGGTAATGCCCGGCGATAATATTACAATAAATGTAGAACTTATCTATCCGGTTGCTGTAAATGTCGGACTTCGTTTCGCTATCCGCGAAGGCGGTCGCACTGTTGGAGCAGGTCAGATAACTAAAATAATTGATTGAACAATCCCTGTAATATCATAGATACCCCGTACAAACTGCGGGGTATCTATAAGAATTAAATAAGGAAATTAAAATAATGCTTATGGATACTTTCAAAGAAAAGAATTATATTTGTCTATTACATAAAAAAGCATCGTTTATGGATAAACAGAAAACAAATATACAGATACCCGATGTAAATGAGCTAAACTTTACAATAGCCCTCATTTCCGAATTTTCCAAGCGATTCAATTTGGGACAGAAACAAGCGTTCAATTATATTAACCGTTTCAAAGGTATGCAGTTTCTTCGTAAACACTATCAAAGTCTGCACACTCAATCATTTGATGATGCTATAGATGATATTCTCACCGTATGCCAACATAACGGAGGAAAGTTAAAATGAAATTATTTCATGGTTCAAATATTGAAATACATGTCCCCGATCTATCACGTTCAAAACCGTACAAGGATTTCGGACAAGGTTTTTATTTATCGGACAACTATCTACAGGCAGAAGAAATGGCTATGCATAAGGTAGATCAGCTTCGGAGAAGAATTAAAATTTCACAAAGGGAAAACAATTCAATATTTCTTCGGGACAGAAAAAGCCCTCAATTATTTGAAGAAGTTATGATAAAGCAAGAACAAATTCAATTCTTAATAGAAGAAATGACTCGCGAAATCATCATATATTTGATGCAAGACTTCGGGTATGACATGGATAAAGCTTTTGAAATTTTCTATAATTCAGATACTTTCGAACGCCTTAATAATATACAAAGCGGACTCTATTATCAAAGCTCCGGCTATGTATATAGTTTCCTGAAAGAAGAATTGCTTACAGGAAAAGTAGGATAATTTCAGAAAATTATTTCAACCACCTAATGAAACTACTTATGAAAAGACCGCTACTTCTACTTCTTAATCTGATCCCTATATTACTGTTTGCCCAGCAACCGGTTATTTTCCCTGACGACTTCAAAACAAGCGCCCTGAACGGGAAAGAAGTGACCATTACAAACACCCTGACGCTGACAAACAACTACAGCTACACGTATGGCACACTGACCTTTTCCAACGGCCAGCTATGGACTCCTACCGAAAAGTTCGAACCGGGTGTAGATATGTTCAATCAGAAGAACCTGGAGAACCAGAAAAACCAACTCACCGTAAAGCAAGGCTCCTTCCCTATCGTCGATGCAGACGGAACCTGCCGCATCGGACAAACCATAGAAGGGCTGACCGGAAAAGCCAGCTACAGCAACGGCACATACACCATCACCCTGACCCGGAAACCCGAATTCAAAGGCAACGAACGCCCCATCTCCTGCGACACCCCGGAAACGTACAACCTGAAAGTGGTCAGCTTCAACCTGGAACACTTCGGCAAAAACGTAAACACCTATAGCATCAAACTGCCCAAAGTAGCCCTCGCCCTGCAAGCACTGCAAGCCGACATCTACGCCCTTGTGGAAGTAGAAGGAGCCGCCGGACTGGAAGAACTCTGCCAGCTCCTGAACCGGAACTGCAACACGCAGAAATACAAGACACGCTATTATAAAGACAACGTGCAGGGCATGGCCTGCTTCATCTACAATAGCGACGCAGTTACCCCCGTGGGCGCCATCAGTCTGAACAAACTCGCCGACAATTACCTGCCGGAACGCAAAACCGCCCAAGGTTTCCAACTGAACAGCAATCAGGAGCGTTTCATCCTCTGCTGCAATCACTGGAAATCAAAATCAGGCAGTAATGTTCCGGAGCAATACAAAGATAAAGGTGACGGCCAAGGCGCCTATAATCCCCGCCGTGTGCAGGAAGCCGAAGCCACTCTGAAGTTCATCGAAGAAATCACGAAAACCTACAATGATCCCGACGTCCTGGTGGTAGGCGACCTGAACGCCTATACCTGTGAAGACCCCATCCGTACCCTCGAAAACGGTGGTCTGGTCAATCTGCTCACCACCTACGCCCCAAACCAGTACAGTTACGCTTACTTCAGTAATGGCAGTTACGCAGTAGGCTATCTGGATCACAGTCTGGCCACAAGTACCCTTGAAAAGCAAGTAACCGATGCCCGTCCCTTCCGTATCAACGCCGACGAACCACAGAAAATGGACGTCGATCAAAGCGGCGTACAGAAAGACAATATGTACCGCTGCTCCGACCACAGCCCCATCGTCACCTTCCTGAATCTGGGGAACGGCAGCACAGGTATCGACCCCCAGACAATTTCCCGCCCCGCTATCCGCCTGACAGGCGATCCACGCAGCGGCTACCTCACTTTAGTAAGCAACACCAGCCTCAGCCGTGCCGAAATCGTCAATATCAGTGGGCAAATCATTGCCACATACGACATTAGCAATGCCGAAAATGCAGAAAATCGTTTCACCCTGCCCGTAAATAGTCTGGTGCGTGGCTTCTACCTGATACGTGTTTACGATGCACAAGGCAGGTGTACACGGTATAAGGCAGTGCTCCCCTGACAATTTCAAAATTCCTCCCGCAAATGTGAACTTCAGAAACAGCCTTCGAATGCCACACTTCATCGTCCCCAATGCCACACCCAATCAGGCGTGACGTGTGGTATTTACTGTGCTGAGGTGTGGCAATTACTGCACTGAAGTGTGGCAGTTGGGGCAGTGAAGTGTGGCAATTGAGGCGTTGAAGTGTGGCATTCGGGATGATGAGGCCGACATTCCGAATGACAAAGCTCGATATTCCAGGCGACAATGTGCGGTTTCTCTCCGTCAAAGCTACGGCAGATAAATCATCAACAACAGCAACAGCAGTCTTTTTTTCTTTTCTTGCTGCTGCTGTTGTTATTATATCTCTTATATTCTCTTTATTAGCAGTATATTCATTTGAGCTAATACTATTGTTTTTCAGCGATTTACCAGACGATAAGCATTCTTTTTCCCCTTCATTCCTAAGCAATTTTTGACTGTTTTCAGCCATTTTTTGCTCTTTTTTCGATGATTCTCGCTTGTTTTTGAGCGTTTTTCGAACCTTTTTCTCTGAGCTTCCGATACAATCCGCATCAGTCGCAATACAGTTTACCTGCCGTTCACATATCGTTTGTTCCGTCCGTTCATGTATCGGATTCAGTTCCGCAGGCATAAAATAGCCATCCTCTTCAAAGTCGAAAAGCTGGTATCCGAAAATGATTTTCTTGATATAAGCAAAAGAAATCTTATGGACCTTACAGAAAGAGCGCAGGTATTCCACCTGAGCACGCGACTCGGGCAATAACTCCAATTTTTCAATAATAAACCAATAGGCACCAGTTCCTTTAAGCGTTTCCTTAGCCAGCAGATTCTGCATTCTGGGGTCATGCATAGCCATTAGTGGATGCTGAAGGTAGAAGTTTCTTTTCATATTTCTTATTTTTTCATTTGACTCTACAAAGATAAGCATTGAAGAAACTGACAAAATGTACGGTCTTACGACCTTTATCCCCCTTCAGAGAGCTCCTGAAAAGGATTTTTCATCTTAAACCGCACATTACCTAGATATGTTAAAAATACATAATCGCATTAGAAAAAATGCGGAGTCTCGCAAGAAACAATAACCCTATATGAAGTTCATTAGTGCTTACATAGCGGAATGCCTCTGCAAATGTAGGTTTCTATAAATCTGCAAAAACATAAAATAAGACTTGCTTCTATGAGAAAAATTAATCAGATTGTCGTCCACTATTCCGCCACCCGCTTAGGGACGTTGAAGATGGGCTATCCCGAAGCGCAAGTAGTGGGGCATCGGATTTAAGTCCGGACATCAATGGGAACAGGGAGGTGGAGCCAATGGAGTGGACGAAGTAATGCCCGTGCTTTGAGGTGAAGAGGGAACGGTGGAAACAGATTACCATAGCTGCTACTACCATAACGGTCCCCTACTAATACAAACTTACCCAAGAATACGCAAAAAAGCGTAAACTTGGGTAAGAATAAATAGATTCTATTTGGAGAGGGAGTTAGAATTCAGCCTCTTTCAATAAAATATAATCTTAAGAGTTTTATTTCAGAACAGGTGTCAATTCATCCCATTCATACTTATCTTCTTCAGCATTATAATAGAATGACATAGCATAATCACCTTTACCACGTCCTGCATAAACATTATAGGTAATCTCATAACTCATGTCAGGATCAGGATCAGTTACCATCAGAGGCAATACAATACCTGATATTCCCTCAGCAATACGCTGATCCATAATTGCTTGAATAGCATCATTATCTAATCCGGTCAGATAACCATCTACATTATAATATTTAGACCAGGTACTATAATTATTATTAATATTATTGTATCCTGCAGAAGCACCAAAATAATATTCTTCATTATCTTTCTGATCACTCATAAATGCGGGTTTATTTTCTTTCACCCAAGCAACCAAAGCTGTATATCCTTCAGATTCCATCTTCTGTCTGATAACGCCACTAATCAAATTGGTCAGTTTCCATGAGGTACCATCGTATTTCATTACGGTAATACGATCTGCTATTTCTATAATCGGTTCTTCGGGATCATAAGCAACCCATTCAGTCCCATTATACTGATAAAGTACAGTCCTATTTTCTGTTTTCTTATCCTCCGTGTAATACTTATAAGTCAACTCGATAGTATTTCCTTTTTCCACATATGGGAACTTTACCTTGGCAAAGGTAGTTAAATAGAAAGTAATTTTCTCTGCAGAAATTTTACTATCAAAATTATTATATTTACCCGGCTCACCATCACCAGTACCCATTGAATCATAATCTTCATCAACTAATGTATAAGTAATACTCGGAGCAAAGTTGATGAATTCCGCCCATTCACCAGCACTTTTCTTATAAAGTTTAGAAAGGGTAGAAGTCACGTAGTTTGAATAATACTGATAGGTAATTTTCACCACATCTCCATCAGCTGCATTAGGATACTTCGATTTACAAAATACCGTTAAATAAGCATTAACATCCATTTTATAAGAAAAGTTGTCATACTGTCCCGGTTCATCTTTTTCAGTACCCATAGCATCATAGTCAGCACTCTGTAGTTCATAACTATCAGCCAATTCCGGCTCTACTAACCCTGGAACAATAGTGGCCACCTTAACTGTAAGTTTAGCTGAAGACCCCTTATCGCAATACGGATAGGTAGTTTCCAACAAACTGACCAAAGCGGTTTCAATAACAGCCTTACCTGTTTCTTCATCTCCTTGAGTCAGGCTGAAATAACCCTCAGCCGGATATTTACCGGTATATTCTCCTTCATAGTACACAACATCTGTCACGGGATTATTATCGAACCCAGGGAAGTTGTCTTCATTATAATCGCAACTCGTAACAAGTAACGTAGCCGCGCATAAGCTATATATTAACTTTTTATTCATAATTACAATTCTTAAAGGTTTAGAAATTGAATTTCAGTCTGACATTATATGTACGTCCAAAACCGTAGAATACGCGTGTTGCACTTTCCCAATCATGATTCGCTCCATCACGTGCATCAGCAATATATTCCTGGTTAAAGAGGTTATTAATATTTCCACTCAATGTAGCACGTACTTTACCAAAGTCGAAAGAGTAACCTGCACTTAAATCAAATGTGCTATAAGAAGGTATTTCCCATGGATTACCTATCACGATTTCCTTACCTAAACCAGTATTGCTGGTATCAATATCATAATCAGCATAATTGCGTGCAAAGAAATTCCAGTCAAGAGAAATACGCAAGTCTTTTAACGGACGAACATTAACTCCCAAAGCAGCAGTAGTTTGAGCAGAACCACCTACATGTACATTATCCATCTTGATGTTCGCTCTATAATCTCCAGCATTTGCCATATCTTCAATAATACCGCCTTTGAAATCTGTCATTATCTGTCCAGCTGAGTTAAAATAGTAACCGGTAGCAGTACCATTCCAACGCCAATCACCCCATGAGAACATACCAGTAACATCAATCCACTTGAATGGTTTAGCTATAAAGTCCAATTCAATACCCCAATGATCTGCATTTGCACCGGTCATATTTAATGTATAACGGTCAGTTACATTTACGTCATCAACTTTATACTCCATAGTATCCGAATCATACAGAGCTTTATCTATCCAACGAGTATAATATGCGTTCAGATTAGCAGTAAAGAAACGACTACGATAACCATATCCAGCTTCAAATGACATAATCTTCTCATTCTTAGCATCACCATTACGTGCATGTGAGTTTTGCGAATTAATAAATGAAGTGTCGAACATAGGAGCACGACTGATAAAACCTGCATTAACAAACACATTATGATTTTCGGTAAGATTATAGTTCACACCTCCCTTAATGTTTCCACCTAAATAATTTTTAGTATCTGATTTAGCTTTATCTTTGCTATAATAAAGACGGTCATAGCGCCAATAACCTGTATTGGATGCTCCACCCGACACGAATGCACTAAGCTTATCACGATTATATTCCAACTGTGCAAACACACCTTCTGACATAACGAAACCATCATAATCGCGATAAATCACATCACCTACACCTAACTTCTGGTTTACATAGTTTGGATCATTAGCCAACGGATTATTATCTGCCTTGATATCAGAACGGTTGGGATCAACAAAATATGCGCCATTATAAAGGTCAGTAATAATATTCTGATGTAGCCCTTTATAGTAACGAAGGTCAATACCACCATAAAAATCGAAATATTCTCCGAACTTAGTAGTATATGTAGAAAGCAATCCATACCACATATGATTATTCATACTCTTTGCCATAATCATTTTAGAACCTGTAGTACTTTGTTCGTTCAAATCCTGAACCTGATCATAGGCAAATGTACCATCCGCATTGCGATAGGTATTGTTGACCAAACCGTTTGTAGCACCATACCAACCGCTACGATTCGTCTTGTCACCAGTACCGCTGTATCCATTACCACGCCCAATAGAAACATAGAGAGCGGTACTCAAGCTTGACTTTTGATCAATCTGCCACAAATGGTTCAATGAAATCTGAGGTTTATGATATTCATTTCTGGAAGAATTACGTACTTGGCCGTTCTTGTCATAACCGAAAGTAGGGTTATATTTATAAGGACTGTCATCTCCCATATATTTTTTCACACGTTGCCATTCTTTAATGCTCAGTCCATTCTGATTATTACGCTGATTGTGCCACTGTGGAGAACCAAAAGCCGTCAAAGTCAACTGATGATTTTCATTAAAACGCTTAGCAATGCTGGCAAACCAAGTATATCCTTCAAACTCAGTTCCCTGAACATAACCATCACCCCAAGTTTTACCTCCTAACAAAGTAAATGCCCATCCGTCTTTTGACAAACCGGATGAAACACCAAACAAGATTTTGTTATAACCATCGTTACCCATACCGTAAGAAACAAAACCACCTTTTTGAGCTTCTGTACTCTTAGTAATGATATTAATAGAACCACCAACAGCGGGTGAAGACACTTTAGAAGCACCTAAACCGCGTTGTACTTGCATGCTACGAGTTACATCTGACAAACCTGACCAATTAGACCAATAGACTTTATTATTCTCCATACCATTCATTGGTACACCATTGACCATCATAGCTACATTCTCACTCTTAAAGCCACGAACAGTAGTCTTAGCGTCGCCGTAACCACCACCATCTTTAGTAGTATAGATACCCGGAGTAGATTTTAAAATTTCAGGGAATTCCTGTGAACCCAATCTATCTTCAATAAATACAGGATCTACCGTAGAAACAGCAACAGGAGTCTTACGAGCCACAGCCACCGACGAAGTAATCGTAACGTCCGCCAGCATCACGGCATCCGGATCCATCTTGATAACTCCCAAATCAACAGAAGCGCCCTTCTGTGTTATTTTCTTCTTGAGGTCTTTAAAACCTACATACTTGAACACCAATGTTCCACCTTGAGCAACACCTTGCTTAAAATAACCATCAATGTCAGTCACAGTTCCTTGTGAAGTGCCTTCTACCATAACAGCAGCGCCCACTAACGGTTCTCCTGTTTCTGAGTCAACAAGCTGACCTTTCACTGTAGTCTGGGCAAATGCCGCAGCACTGCATATAGACAGCACAGCCACCAACAGGAAATGAATTAGATGTTTTTTCATACTTCTGTTTTTTGTTAATTAAATGTGTTAATTACGAATGTTAATTAAGTATTAAATACTGTTTTAAGACGCAAATATAATTAATAAGATTTAGATTTGTATTACATTTCTGCTACAAAATTTTAGGGTATATAGGAGTTATTGAAACTTTTTATAACAAAAAAGCCCTACAAGTTTTTTGCAGGGCTTTCTATTTGTCATAAAAATATTAGTTATGCTATCAGATTCTTACTGTTATCAGTCATTCATCAGCTTTCTATAACGTACACGGGTAGGTTCTTCTTTCCCTAAACGTTTCTGTTTATTTTCCTCATATTCCGAATAAGAACCTTCGAAATAGAAGACATTGGAATCACCTTCGAATGCAAGTATATGAGTGCAAATACGGTCGAGGAACCAACGGTCGTGACTGATAATTACGGCACATCCTGCAAAGTCTTCAAGACCTTCTTCGAGTGCGCGAAGCGTATTCACGTCGATGTCATTGGTAGGTTCGTCCAGCAACAGCACGTTGCCCTCTTCTTTCAGAGCCATAGCAAGGTGCAGACGGTTACGTTCACCACCCGAAAGTACACCGCAAAGCTTCTCCTGATCTCCACCGGAGAAGTTGAAACGTGACAGATAGGCACGTGCATTGATATCACGTCCACCCATACGAATCAGTTCCGTACCACCGGAAATAACCTGGTACACGCTCTTGTTCGGATCGATATCGCTGTGTTGCTGGTCGACATAAGCTACCTTTACGGTCTCTCCTACTTCAAACTCACCTTTATCTACTGTTTCCAGCCCCATGATCAACCGGAACAGTGTTGTTTTACCCGCACCGTTAGGGCCGATTACACCCACAATGCCGTTAGGCGGAAGCATGAAGTTGAGATCATCGAACAGAAGTTTGTCGCCATAAGCTTTTGCCACGTGCTTCGCTTCGATAACCTTATTTCCAAGACGCGGACCATTAGGGATAAAGATTTCAAGTTTCTCTTCTTTCTCCTTGATATCTTCATTCATCAATTTATCGTAAGAATTCAAACGTGCCTTACCTTTCGCCTGACGCGCTTTAGGAGCCATACGCACCCACTCCAACTCACGCTCCAATGTCTTGCGGCGCTTGCTGGCGGTTTTCTCTTCCATTTCCATGCGCTTGGTCTTCTGTTCCAACCAGCTGGAATAGTTACCTTTCCAGGGGATACCTTCGCCACGGTCGAGTTCAAGAATCCAGCCTGCCACATGGTCGAGGAAGTAACGGTCGTGGGTTACGGCAATCACCGTACCCTCGTATTGCTGCAAATGTTGTTCCAACCAATCGATGGATTCAGCGTCAAGGTGGTTGGTAGGTTCGTCCAGCAACAACACATCGGGCTTCTGCAACAGCAAGCGGCAAAGTGCCACACGGCGACGCTCACCTCCCGAAAGATGGTCTACAGTTGCGTCTTCGGGCGGACAACGAAGGGCATCCATAGCGCGTTCCAGTTTACTGTCGAGATTCCAGGCATCAGTTGCATCGATGATATCCTGAAGTTCTCCCTGACGGACAAAAAGCTTATCCATCTTGTCGGCATCCTCGTAATACTCCGGCAGGCCGAATTTCTGGTTAATCTCTTCGTACTCAGCGAGTGCGTCCACAATGGGTTGTACGCCTTCCATCACAATTTCTTTTACGGTTTTCGTAGGATCCAGGTAAGGTTCCTGAGCCAGATAGCCCACTGAGTAACCCGGTGAAAACACCACTTCGCCCTGATAAGACTTGTCCAACCCGGCGATAATCTTCAGCAAGGTAGATTTACCGGAGCCATTCAGACCGATGATGCCAATCTTTGCACCATAAAAGAACGAAAGGTAGATGTTCTTCAGCACCTGCTTGTTGTTCTGCTGAATGGTCTTGTTCAGCCCTACCATAGAAAAGATAATCTTTTTATCGTCAACTGTTGCCATAAAGTTTTTAAGTGTATTATATTAATAATGTATATGCTATTCCCATTCGATGAATATTGGGCAAAGATAACAAAAAAAGAGATATTCTTTTGCATTTTCAAAAATTGTCTCTATCTTTGCGCCCGCTTAACAGCAATAAAGGATTGATTCAGTAGCTCAGCAGGTAGAGCACAACACTTTTAATGTTGGGGTCCTGGGTTCGAGCCCCAGCTGGATCACTGAAATCAAAAAAGCCTCTGCAAGTCAGAGGCTTTTTTCTTTTTGACAACAATTTCAATCTCCACGAAAATAACAGATGCCTTTAATTTAATCCATATCCAACCAAGGAAATCATTTCGACTGGTAAAACTCGAATTTTACCATCCTTACCAAGCCTATTGCACCTTCGAAATAAAATCAGTCGTGTTGTCGGCAAAAAGTTAAATAAAGACAATCGCTCACTTTTTCCAAAAGATTTCGTACATTTGCAGCGTCTGACATTAGTGTCAGACTGATATATCTGATTTTATTATTTATATACCCAATCAGCAGAATTCTATTATGGATATTTACAAAGTCGGCCTGGATATCGGCTCTACTACCGCTAAAATAATAGTGCTGGATAAGAGTGAGAGAAATGTCCTTTTCTACAAATATGAAAGGCATCAGGCAAAAGTTCAGGAATGCCTACTGGCATTTTTCCACCAGCTGAAAGAACAGATGGGCGATGTTACTTTATCAATCAATATCACCGGTTCAGTAGGCATGGGAATCGCAGAGAAATACTCTCTGCCTTTCGTGCAGGAAGTGGTAGCGGCAGCCCAATATATTCGGCAGAATCATCCCGGAATATCTTCCATGATCGACATCGGAGGAGAAGATGCCAAAGTCGTCTTCTTCCAGAATAATCAAGCCACCGATTTACGGATGAACGGAAACTGCGCCGGAGGAACAGGGGCATTTATCGATCAGATGGCCATATTATTGGGAGTATCGATGGATGAACTGAACGGACTGGCTCTCCGGGCAACACGAGTGCATCCGATAGCTTCCCGATGTGGTGTATTCTGTAAGACGGATATTCAGAATCTGATAGCCAAGAATATACCGAAAGAAGATATCGCGGCTTCCATTTTCCATGCTGTAACGGTGCAAACCATCGTTACACTTGCGCATGGATGTGATATTGTTGCTCCGATATTACTTTGTGGAGGACCGTTGACATTTATTCCGGCACTCAGAAAATCATTCGCCAACTATTTGCAGTTATCAGAGGAGAACGATTTTCTGCTGCCGGAGAAAAGTAATCTTATTCCAGCCTGGGGAGCAGCACTGGCAGAGAACTCCCGGAAAATGAAAATAACTGAGTTAATCGGACTTCTGGAAAATCTATCAGAAAAGGCATACCAGCCACAAAACAGCCTTCCACCTTTTTTCAAGGATGAAACGGAATATCTGCAATGGAAGGACAGGTTGGCACAATATGATGTGCAGCGGACGGAATTAACATCCGGAATACAACAGGCTACCATAGGAATAGACTCCGGCTCTACCACCACCAAAATAGTAGTGCTTGATGAAAATAACCGTATCCTGTACTCCTACTATCACGACAACAAAGGAAATCCGATAAAAGCCGTGGAAGAGGGATTGCAGAAACTGCATAAAGAATGTCAGGAAAAAGGGACGATCCTGCAAATCAAAGGAGGATGCTCCACCGGATACGGAGAGGATCTGATAAAAGCTGCCTTCCAGATGGATGCCGGTATCATTGAAACCATAGCCCATTACATGGCTGCCAAACATATAAATAAGGATGTATCTTTCATCCTGGACATCGGCGGACAGGATATGAAAGCCATTTTCACAAATGGCGGAATTATCAACCGGATTGAAATAAACGAGGCTTGCTCATCCGGATGCGGTTCTTTTATCAGCACCTTTGCACAGTCACTGGACTACAAAGTGGAGGACTTCGCCAAAGCGGCTTGTTTCTCAAAAGCTCCGTGTGATCTGGGAACACGCTGCACCGTTTTCATGAATTCCAAAGTGAAGCAGGTGCTCCGTGAAGGGGCATCCGTGGCGGATATAGCGGCCGGTCTTTCTTACTCTGTCGTAAAGAACTGCCTGTACAAGGTGCTTCAACTTAAAAAGCCGGATGAACTTGGAAAACATATCGTGGTGCAAGGTGGAACCATGCGCAATGATGCCATCGTACGAGGTCTGGAGAAGCTGACAGGAAAAGAAGTATTCCGTAGCGATTGTCCCGAATTAATGGGTGCTCTGGGCTGTGCACTTTATGCAAAGCAACTTAAGACGGCCGAAGTTACAAATCTGGAAGATATGATGCATCAGGCCCAATTCACTTCCCGACAGGTTCAGTGCAACGGATGTGAAAACCAATGTGCCATCACCCGGTACACCTTCGGCAGTGGAGAACATTATTTCTCCGGCAATAAATGCGAAAAGGTATTTAGCAATAAAGGGAATGTTTCGGAGAAAGGCGTAAATGCTTATGAAAAGAAAATCGAACTTCTGTTTGACCGGCAAGTAAATATAGCCGCTCCACTACTGACCATAGGTATTCCCCGCTGCCTGAATATGTATGAAGAATATCCCTTTTGGCATTCTTTGTTCACAGAGTGTGGCATCCGGGTATGCCTGTCGGATGCTTCGACGTTCAATAAATATGAGAAGGCGGCCAATATGGTAATGTCCGACAATATCTGTTTCCCTGCAAAACTGGTGCACAGCCATATCCAAAACCTTATCGAATACAAAGTAGACCGGATATTTATGCCGTTTGTCATATTCGAAGAAATCGATAAGCAACAACAGAACAGTTACAACTGCCCCATTGTGTCCGGATATTCACAGGTTATCAAGAATGTCCAGACAGATAATTTACCGATTGACCATCCGGCCATCACTTTCAAGGATACAGGATTACTGTATAAGCAATGCCGTGACTACCTAAGCACACTGGGCGTACAAGAGCAGGTGGTAAAGAAAGCATTCGACCATGCACTGAAAGCACAAGACGCTTTTGAAAAAGAGCTTATCGCCTATAACCGGCAAATAGTTGAAGAAGGAAATAAAAAGCAGAAGCTGATTATTCTCCTTGCCGGACGTCCATATCATTCGGACCCGTTGGTACAACATAAGATTTCGAATATGATCAGCGCTATGGGCGTTTATATAATTACAGATGATATCGTCCGTCATCAGGATATTCCACTGAAGGAGGTGAATTTTCTGGCTCAATGGGCATTTGCCAACCGTATTTTGAAATCAGCCAAATGGGCAGCGCAGCAGGGAAATCACGTGCAATATATGCAGCTGACTTCTTTCGGATGTGGACCGGATGCCTTTCTGATAGACGAAATACGCACTTTACTGAAGCAGTACAATAAAAATCTTACTTTATTGAAGATAGACGACGTTAGTAACACCGGTTCCATCAAGCTGCGTGTACGTTCGCTGGTAGAGAGTCTGCACATCAGTTTGCAACAAGCTGAAGAGAGACAGGTACAGAAACCTTTATCCCTCCCTCTTTTCACCAAAAAGGACAGAAAGAAGAAGATTATCGCCCCATTCTTCACCCCTTTTATATCACCACTTATTCCTTCCATTTTTAAAGTGGCAGGATATGAAATGGAGACTCTGCCCATAAGCGATGAATGTTCGTGCGACTGGGGTTTGAAGTATTCCAACAATGAAGTTTGCTATCCGGCTACACTGATTGTGGGTGACATCGTGAAAGCTTTTAAGGAAGGACGATATGACCCGGACAACACTTGTGTAGCCATTACGCAGACGGGAGGGCAATGCCGTGCCAGCAACTACATTTCTTTAATAAAAAAAGCATTGATAGAAAACGGATACACTCATACTCCCATTCTGTCAATAGCATTCGGCAGCGGAATAGATAATCAGCAACCGGGCTTCAAAGTAAATTGGCTGAAAGTATTGCCAATAGCGCTTGCCGCTGTTCTATACAGCGACTGCATAGCTAAATTCTATTACGCCGCCGTTGTTCGTGAGAAAAAGCCGGGACAGGCAGCTAAATTAAAAGATATGTACCTGGAAGCGGCAAAGCCTCTTATCCTAAAAAACAGACCGGAAGATTTGCTCAGTTACTTATCTCTAGCAGTTGACGAATTCAATCAGATCTGTCAGCAAAAATCATGTCCTAAGGTGGGTGTAGTAGGAGAAATCTTCCTAAAGTTCAATCCTTTTGCACAAAAAGATATCACCACATGGCTCATAGACAGAGGTATAGAGGTGGTTCCTCCATTGATGACAGACTTTTTCATGCAAAGTTTCGTCAATATGAAAGTAAACCAGGATAGTCATATAAAAAAGAAATATATTCCTGATTTCGCTATCGACTGGCTTTATGGAAAAGTTCAGAAACAAATTGATAAAATCAACAAGATAGGAAAAGCCTTCCTGTACTTTCAACCCTTTGAAAATATTTACGAGAAAGCGGAAAAAGCCAAGCAGGTTATATCGCTGAACACGCAGTTCGGTGAAGGCTGGCTGATTGCCGGAGAGATGTCGTCTTTTGCCAGTCAGGGTATTAATCATGTCATCAGTTTGCAACCATTCGGGTGTATAGCTAACCATATTGTGGAAAAGGGAATAGAAAAACGTATAAAGTCTGTCTACCCTCAGATAAATATATTATCTTTAGATTTTGACAGTAGCGTCAGCGATGTGAATATCACCAATCGCCTGTTACTTTTTGTTGATAACATAAAATAAATAAGACCATGGGAGCTACAGAAAACAATGAGTTGGAATATCAAATAATTGAAACAGCGAAACAGCTTTTTATAGAAAAAGGCTTCGTTGAAACCAGCATGAGTGATATTGCCGCAAAAGTAGGAATAAACCGTCCTACCCTACACTACTATTTCAGGACAAAAGACAGAATGTTTCAGGCTGTATTCGGTTCGATAGTGATGTCGCTATTACCGAAAGTACAGGAAATAATACAGCAGGAACTGCCGTTCATAGATCGCGTAAGTCTTATATTGGATAAGTATATAACACTCTTCACCGAAAACCCTGACATGCCAAAGTTTATATGCGGGGAAATACAGCGCGATGTCAACCACCTGCTTGATGCAGCTAAGGAAATGCAGTTTGAAGAGACGTTCCTGATTATAAAGGAACGACTGCTCATGGAAATGGAAGCAGGCAGACTAAAGAAAGTACCCATACATACAATATTCATAACTTTCTATGGTTTGCTTACTTTTCCTTTGATTACAAAAAATTTGATCACCAGCATATTCCTGAAAGATACTACCGATTTTTCGGTTTTTATGCTGGAGTGGAAGCAATATATTCTTTTTCACTTGATGAATTTACTGGGTATTGAGAAGGAAAATTGATTGTTACTCATATACATAACCGATAAAAAAGTATAGTATGAAAACGATTCGAATTATTTTCTCCTTATTGCTGATAACTGCAATGAGTATGCCTACTCTTTCGGCACAAACTAAGAAAGAGAAAAAAGAACTGAAGAAGCAGGCCGTTGAAAAACTGGTCACATCCGGGAAGTATAAAATAAATGTAAACAGAGCTCTTCCTGCACGAGGACGGTCTGTTACACTAACTTCACCGTACTCTGTGGAAATAAGAAATGATTCCGTTATATCTTATCTGCCTTACTATGGGCGTGCTTACTCTATTCCTTATGGCGGTGGAGAAGGGCTAAACTTTAAAGCTCCACTCACCGACTATAAGTTGGAGTGGGGCAAGAAGGAAACAGCCAAGATAAAGTTCTCTGCACGAAGTGAGGAGGATAAGTTCGATTTCAGTATAGACGTTTTCAGTAACGGATCATCTTCGATATTCGTGAATATGCAGAACCGTCAGTCCATCAGTTTCCAGGGAGAACTGGATATGCCGGAAGAAATCAACCAATGATTACCTTTGTACATGATATCTTTTTAAATTTATGTATAAAGAATACCAACCCTGCGCACTACTCTCTCCCTATATAGACAAGTATTGGGAATTCAAAGGGAATCCGGAGTACGGAATGCGTATCAACATACTTCCTGATGGATGTACAGACTTTATCTTCACCCTTGGGGAAGCAACACAAGCGGTGAATAGCAGTCTGACCATGAAGCCTTATCGTGCTTATTTTATAGGTCCGATGAATAGCTATTCGGAATTGGTAGCGTATGCGGAAACGGTTCACATGTTAGGGGTTCGCTTCCTACCTTGCGGACTATCCCGCTTTATCCGTCTGCCACTGCACGAACTGACTAACCTGAGAATCAGTGCAGACGAGGTAACCTGCTTTTTTGATACTTCTTTTGCAGAAAGGCTATGCGAAGAAGACTGTTTAGAAAATAGGATAAAGATCATAGAAGAATTATTTATCAAATCTCTTTATAAACACGACTTGCCGACAGATCCGCAGATTGTATTTGCAATAAAACAGATTAATCGGCATCAGGGAAAACTGCCCGTGCAGTCATTGATGGAGGATATTTGTCTGTGCCAGCGACAATTTGAACGCAAATTCAAGATGAACACAGGCTATACCCCGAAAATATACAGCAGAATCATGAAATTCAAGAACGCGGTGGATTTATTAAGGGGCACTACCAGTGACAATCTGCTCTCTACTGCTATCCATGCAGGCTATTATGACGTGCCGCACCTCTCAAGAGAAATTAAAAGGTTATCCGGCAATACTCCCTACTCTTTCCTTTCTATTCCTCTGACAGAAGAAGATGTCACACTGACTTACGTAGAAGCATAAATGTCGTTTTTGTACAATGCAGGAATATCTCCGACTACCTATATTTGCACCATTCAATTAACAAAACAAATTCTGCATTATGGAAACAATGAGAGAAAAAGCCGCACAAATGTTGCGCGAAAGTGAAGTAGTCGTTCTGACCTCAGTAAATAAAGAAGGATATCCACGCCCCGTACCTATGAGTATGGTTAAATCCGAAGACATTTCAACAGTATGGATGTCAACCGGAAGCGACTCCATGAAGACCGAGGATTTTCGCAAAAATCCGAAAGGCGGACTATGCTTCTATGCACAGGGAAACAGTGTTTGCATGACAGGTGATGTGGAAGTAATCACAGACCAAAATGTAAAACAAGAGCTTTGGCAAGACTGGTTCATCAATCATTTTCCCGGCGGACCGACCGATCCCAACTATGTAATACTGAAATTTACAGCAAACCACGCCACTTACTGGATTGACGGAAAGTTCATCCACAAGAAAGTTTAATGGAACCCTGTCGAAGGAATTCAACTCAATAGACAGAAAAGCGACCGGCAGCGTGGTTATTAACAAATAATCCGTAAATTTGCAGCCCGAAATTTAGAGACTGTAAAGAATGCAAGGAACAAAGAATCTGACTAAAGGTCCCATTAACCGCCAACTATTCAATCTGGCGATGCCTATTATGGCTACCTCGTTCATCCAGATGGCATACAGCCTGACGGACATGGCATGGGTAGGCCGTATAGGTAGTGAAGCTGTTGCCGCCGTTGGTGCAGTGGGAATATTGACGTGGATGTCCGGCTCCATAGCCTTGCTAAATAAAGTAGGTTCGGAAGTCAGCGTAGGACAATCCATAGGTGCGCGCAACGAACAGGATGCCCGACAGTTTGCTTCGCACAACATCAGTATTGCCTTGCTCATCTCCATCTGCTGGGCTGCTTTGCTATTCTTGTTTGCCAATCCCATCCTGCGTATATTCGAGCTGAAAGAGCATATCACGGAAAATGCCGTGACTTACTTGCGTATTGTCTCAACAGGACTACCGTTCGTGTTTCTGTCCGCAGCCTTCACCGGAATATACAATGCGGCAGGACGAAGTAAAACACCCTTCTATATCAGCGGCACAGGATTGATTATGAATATCATACTCGATCCGCTTTTCATCTTCGGTTTCGGCTGGGGAACGGTAGGTGCAGCACTTGCCACATGGCTGGCCGAGGCTACGGTATTCGGTATATTCATCTATAAGCTACGCTATAAGGACGATCTGTTAGGTGGATTTCCCTTCCTGACACGTCTCAAAAAGAAATATACCCGGCGTATATTCAAGTTGGGACTTCCGGTTGCCACACTGAATACTTTGTTCGCTTTTGTCAATATGTTCCTTTCACGTACAGCTTCGGAACAAGGTGGACACATTGGTCTTATGGCCTTTACCACCGGAGGACAAATAGAAGCCATCACCTGGAATACTTCACAAGGCTTCTCTACCGGACTAAGCACTTTCATTGCACAAAACTATGCCGCCGGAGAGAAGTCGAGGGTAAAGAAAGCCTGGTACACTACATTATGGATGACGTCCATATTCGGCACACTATGTTCGCTGCTGTTTATCTTTTTCGGAAGCGAAGTATTCTCTATTTTCGTACCCGAACCGGAAGCATTTCGCGTAGGTGGTGACTTCCTGCGCATAGACGGTTATTCACAACTCTTCATGATGCTGGAAATCACCATGCAAGGGGTCTTCTACGGATTAGGAAGAACGATTCCTCCTGCCATCATCAGTATATCATGCAACTATATGCGTATTCCCGTAGCACTGTTCCTGGTACACATGGGAATGGGCGTAGACGCCATATGGTGGGCTGTAAGTGCAACAACTATTGCCAAAGGAATTATCCTTACCGCGTGGTTTATATTGATAAAGAGAAAAATACTCTAAAAATGCAGAACAAAAGACCTAAACATAATAACAATAGAATTGTTATATAACTAACTTTGCATTACAAACATAGTAACATTTTAAAAGAATAAAGTATGAAAAAGATTAAGATTAGTGTACTGCTATTGAGCGGTGCCATATTATTAGGAAGTTGCAGCACAATGAATAACACTGCCAAAGGTGGTGTGATAGGTGGTGGATCGGGCGCTGCTGCCGGTGCCATTATCGGTGGATTGATCGGTAAAGGTAAGGGTGCGGCTATTGGTGCAGCAGTAGGTGCAGCAGTAGGTACGGGTGCAGGTGTTGCCATCGGTCATAAGATGGATAAGAAGGCTGCCGAAGCTGCCAAGATTGAAGGCGCACAGGTAGAGAAAGTAACAGATACCAATGGCCTTGCCGCTGTAAAGGTTACTTTTGAATCAGGTATCCTGTTTGGCTTCAATTCATCTACATTGAGCAATACTTCCAAGTCTTCTCTGCGCGAACTGGCCCAGATATTGAAAGAAGACCCTACAACAGATATTGCAATCGTAGGCCATACGGATAAAGTAGGTACATATGAAGCTAACATGAAGGTTTCAAAAGACCGTGCATATACCGTAGAGAATTATCTGCAAGATTGCGGTGTGTCTCCTTCACAGTTCAAGAAGGTGGAAGGCGTAGGCTACAATCAGTATGACGACAGCATGTCAGCCAGCCAGAATCGCCGCGTAGATATTTATATGTACGCCAGCGAGCAGATGATTAAGAATGCAGAAGCAGGCAAGTAAGTTACGAGCTACAAAAGGCTACGAGCTACAGGTTATTGCGCTATCAGTCCGAAAGGCACTTGTAGCTTGTAACTTGTAACTCGTAGCTTTTTAACATTAAAAACCACGACAATGAGTATAAAGAAAGTCTTGCGGATAGTCCGCAACCTGATACTCTTTTTCTTCATTTCCACTATTCTGGCAGTGGTGCTGTATCGCTTTATCCCTGTTTACACCACTCCCCTCATGGTAATCCGCAGTACCCAGCAACTCTTCAAAGGCGAAAAGCCGGTATGGCATCATACTTGGGTTTCTTTCGATAAGATCTCCCCTCACTTGCCGATGGCAGTTATCGCTTCGGAAGATAATCGCTTTGCCACCCACAACGGCTTCGATTTCGAAGAGATAAAAAAAGCCATGAAAGAGAATGAAACCCGCAAACGGAAACGGGGTGCCAGTACTATTAGCCAACAGACCGCAAAGAATGTATTCCTTTGGCCGCAATCCTCATGGGTACGAAAGGGATTCGAAGTTTATTTCACCTGGTTGATAGAACTATGCTGGTCGAAAGAACGGATTATGGAAGTCTATCTCAACTCCATCGAAATGGGACAAGGTATTTATGGAGCAGAAGCTGCCGCCAAATATAAGTTCCATACCACTGCCGCCAAACTGACTGCAGGACAATGTGCATTGATAGCGGCAACACTCCCCAATCCGATACGTTTTGATTCAGCGCATCCGTCAGCTTACATTCTGCGGAGACAGTCGCAAATCCTGAGATTGATGAAGTTGGTTCCCAAATTCCCTCCGGTAGAAAAGAAAGAAGTCAAGAAGCAGAAGACTGAGAAGAGGAAAAAGAAATAATCTGTGTATATTTGTATGCTTAATATGGTAAGGAATGAAAAAAATCTTGTCGCTATTCTTGATTTGTATCATCTGTTGCGGGGTGCATGCCCAGCGTACGGAGGTTTATAATCAGCATATACATACGGTGCAGGTCATTGCCAACAATGATTATATGTCGCCTGCCGTCATCCAGCTGGGAGAGAATGAAACTGTAGAAATATCTTTCGACCACCTGACTCACGATTACCACCGCTACCAGTACATCCTCACGCACTGCAATGCGGACTGGACACCTTCGGATCTTTCCGAAACAGAATACCTGGATGGTTTCAATGACAATCCGATAGAAGATCATGATATTTCCGTCAATACTACCCTGCCCTACACGCATTACCGTCTGACACTTCCTAACGACCAGGTACAACTGAAACTTTCGGGTAACTACCGTCTGACAGTTTATGACGATGCGGATGGAAAGGATAAGCCGGCTTTCACTACCTGTTTCCGGGTATTGCAAAAGGAGGTGAACGTATCGGCACAAGTCAGCAGTGACACTGAGATAGACCGGAATAAGACGCACCAACAAGTGAGTTTTAGCATTCAGTATAAAGGATATCCTATCCGCAATCCGCAGAATGAAGTCAAAGTACACGTTTTACAGGATAATCGTACGGATAACTGGGTAACGAATCTGCATCCTTCCTATATTGGTCCCGATCAGCTACGTTACGAACATAACCGGGCCTTGATATTTTCTGCGGGAAACGAATACCGGCGTTTTGAAATGGTGAGCACCCGCTATGCCTCGCAGGGTGTGGAGAGTATTCGTTATCATGCTCCTTACTATCATGTCACACTCCGCCCGGACGAGCCTCGCTTACTAAACTACAGTTACGATCAGGATCAGAACGGACGCTTCGTAATACGATATGACGAGGCAGTAGATAATGCTACGGAAGCTGATTACTTCTTCGTTCATTTCTCTCTGCTATGGGAGAACCCGCTAACTGAAGGGAACTTCTATCTGCAAGGAGCTTTTACTTATGATAATTTTAATGAAGAGAGTCGGTTGAAGTATAATGCAGAAGCGCATGCTTATGAATGCACGCAATTGCTGAAACAGGGAGCGTATAATTATCAATACTTATATGTGGCTCCCGGTACCACCGTAGGAAGTACCGCACAGGCAGAGGGGAATTTCTATGAGACAGAGAATGAATATCTGATCCTTGTTTACCACCGGGCCTTTGGAGAAAGATACGACAGGCTGATCGGGATGCAACAGGTGAAATAGTTACGAGCTACAAGCTACGAGTGTTTTTCAGCGTAACAGTGCAGCAACTCGTAGTTTGTAGCTCGTAACTCGTAACTATCTAATATGCGTGTCCTCCATCTTTCATTTCCTTTTCACTAATCTTATGTATATCAATACTTCTCCAAGCATAGAAGATATACGCAAGAACAAACGGAACCAGGAAGGAAACATAGAACATTACCCTCAGTGTAAACTGGCTGGAGCAACTGTTTGCCAACGTCAGTGAACTCTGTAAATCATTGGTAGAAGGATAATAAGCCGTATTATTATATCCTGCAACCAGCAACAATGCAAGTACCGCCAGCACCGTACCTATGCCCGTAAACCAGATACCTTTATCAAACTTTGTCTTCAACAAACTCTTTCCTATACCGAACAGCACAAGCACCACTCCTATCAGAAACAGCACCAGTACCAGCGGCATTTCGATAAAGTTCGTCAGATACTTATACGGTTCCATAAAGACTTCACCCGTCTCCGGATTCACCGCATATCCATCTGCCAACAGCGTGCGGATAACAAACGACAGGAAGAACACCAGGAACAGCACGGAATTACCTATCAACGAACGCCGGCTACGCGCCACCAGATCCTTATCATCAATATTATTAATAAAGTAAAGAGCTCCCAGAATACGAGCCAGGAAGAACACTGCCAACCCAAGCACTACATTCCATGGATTAGTCAACGCATCCAGACCATGCCAACCATTTGCCCAATGACTGATAACCGGCATCACCGTATTCGTCATATTCCCCTTATCGATATAAAACTCCGAACCGGTAAAAAACGTAGCCACCGCACCGCCCAGCAGCACCGGACCTACTACTCCATTAATCACCAGGAATGTACGGTATGTATTCTTTCCCAGCAGATTTCCCGCCTTGCTCTGGAACTCATAGCTGACAGCCTGCAACACAAAGCTGAACAGAATAATCATCCAAAGCCAGTACGCACCACCAAAACTTGTACTATAAAACAATGGGAAAGATGCAAAGAACGCACCACCAAACGTTACCAGCGTAGTGAACGTAAACTCCCACTTCCGCCCGGTAGAGTTAATCATCATTTTCCTGTGCTCTTCCGTCTTGCCCAGGCAGAAAATAAGCGAATTACCACCCTGCACAAACAGCAGGAATACAAGAAGGGCTCCCAGCAATGATACCACGAACCACCAATATTGTTGTAGAAAAACGTAGGTCATAAGATTTACGATTTATAATTTATGATTTATAATTTATGGGGGATGATTTATGATTTATAGAGAATAGAATATGATTTATACCACGCCATAATTCCGCATGGCATAAATCTTAAATCATAAATCTTATAAATCTTCTCCTTCCGGTCCTTTCTTTATCGCTTTCAGCAAGATACCGATTTCGGCTATCAGCATGACGGTAAACAATACCAGGAAGATGAAGAATGTTGTCTGCACGGAGCCGACATCCAACTTTGAGATAGCTGCATTTACAGGCAGCATATCCTGTATGGCCCATGGTTGACGCCCACATTCGGCAACCACCCATCCGGCTTGTCCGGCCAGATAGCCCAATGGAATAGTCAGCAGAGCTACCCAGTGCATCCATTTCATTTTTGACAAATCCCGCTTGTATGCCAGGAACAATACAACTATAAAGAATAGTATAAAGTATCCGCCCAACATCACCATCACACGAAATGCATAGAATGTCAGTGGCACATTAGGAACCAGGTCATTTACATCCTTAATATATCCATAACCAAAATAAGCTACATTTCCCTTCAACACCTTGGCAGCTTCCACAGCTTCGGCATCGTTATCCGCAGCCTGTGCGGCACGATAAGCTGCCAGCGCACCAATCGCTGTTTTCCCGCGTTCTATCTTCTCCTCGGCAGAAAGTGCCTGCGTTCCGTCTTTCAACTGATAGCCACCCTCAATAAGGTCCGTGATACCGGGCACGAATCCATCCAACTTCCTTTCCGCCAGCAATGAAAGCATCTTTGGTATCTCTATTCTGAACAGGAAAGGATCCTGTCCGTCATTATAAGTCTTTTTTTCAGGATTCAACATACCGATGGCAACCAATCCGGCCCCCTGCTGCCCCTCATAATATCCTTCCATGGCAGCCAGCTTCATCGGCTGCGTCTGTGCCACCTGATAGCCCGAACCGTCTCCCGTCCATGCAGAGAGCAGGGCCGAAACCAAACCTACCCAGGCAGCTATCTTTATGCTGGACAATGCGAACTTCTTATTCCGCTTCTTCAGCAGAAACCAGCACGCCACACCTACCATAAACACGGCACCCAGCACCCAGCCAGACAACACCGTATGGAAAAACTTATTCACCGCCGTAGGCGACAAAGCCACTGCCCAAAAGTCCACCATCTCATTTCTCACAGTATCCGGATTGAACTCCATCCCCACCGGATTTTGCATCCATGCATTTGCCACAAGTATCCACCAGGCCGAAATCGTAGCACCAAGTCCCGTCAGCCAAGTAGATGCCAGGTGAAACTTCTTGCTCACCTTATCCCAGCCAAAGAACATGACTGCGATGAAAGTAGCCTCCATAAAGAAGGCCAGAATGCCTTCGATAGCAAGCGGCGCCCCGAAGATATCGCCCACAAACCAGCTGTAATTGCTCCAGTTGGTTCCGAACTCAAACTCCAGAATCAGTCCCGTCGCCACACCTATGGCAAAGTTGATACCGAATAGTTTCATCCAAAACTTGGCGGTGCGTTTCCAAAACTCATCACCCGTACGATAATACATAGTCTCCATGATACCCATGATGACTGCCAGCCCTAGCGTGAGCGGCACAAAAATCCAATGATAAATAGCGGTCAGTGCAAATTGTGCCCTCGACCAGTCAATCAGAGAAGTGTCGATGTGTTCAAGCATAAGAAATCGAGTTATAGTTATTAATTGTTAGTTGCTTTACTCAGAAGTTAAAGGAGTTATTGCTTTACTCAAGGCGGATCACCAATAGCACGATGGATGAGTTCCCTGCCCACATACTCTTCTTTATCTCCGCCTACGGCCGGCGTATTCAGATAATTGGGAAAGAAGAAAAGGCGCAATATGAAGAACATGATGAAGAGTTTCACCAGAATAATGAACCATAAAGTTCTCCCAAGTGTCATACCTCGGAAACCATCGACGTAAAAACGCCAGATTTTCAGGACTGTATTCTTCATAATAGAAAATTTATAATCATTACAAATATAAAACTTTTATATATTAAATAACAAATAAAAGGGCAAAAAGTTAGTCATCGACACAAAAAAGCATTCCGACGACGAAAAATTCAGAACTGTCTATCTCTTTTGCGGGGCATTTTCCGACACCGTATCTTCGCAAGCGTTAAACAATATAGCATAACGAAGATATGAGAAACGTAAGAAGATTGACAGTGATAACACTCTGCGTAGCAAGCGCCTGTGTCGGCAGCACGACACTGCGGGCACAGGACGCCGCTCCCATTGCATCGCAAGAGTTAACGGCATCCGATGCCGCTCCCAAAGCTGACACTGCACTTCCCGCTCAGTGGGATTTGCAGACTTGCATCGACTATGCCTTGCAACACAACATCACCCTGAAGCGTAACCGTATCAGTGCGGAAAGCGCAGAAGTAGATGTAAAAACGGCCAAGGCTGCTCTTTTTCCCAGCCTCTCGGCAAGTATCAGCCAGCGCATTGTGAACCGCCCGAACAGTGAAAGCGGTACCATCATCAGTGGCGACAACATCACCAGCAGTAGCAGTAAGACCTCGTACAACGGCAGTTATGGCATTGATGCCAACTGGACCCTTTACAACGGTAGCAAACGTCTGAACACCATCAAGCAACAGCAACTGAACAATCGCATCGCCGAACTCAACGTTGCCGAGAGTGAAAATTCCATTGAGGAAAGCATTGCACAGATATACGTGCAGATACTCTATGCTGCCGAAGCTGTGAAAGTGAACGAAAATACACTTGCCGTCAGCCAGGCCGAACGTGACCGCGGACAGCAATTGTTGGAAGCCGGAAGCATCGCCAAGAGTGACCTTGCGCAACTGGATGCACAGGTCAGCACAGATAAATATCAGTTAGTGACGGCACAAGCCACCCTTCAGGATTACAAACTACAACTGAAACAACTACTTGAACTGGATGGTGAAAAGGAAATGAACCTCTATCTGCCCTCCCTGGGAGATGAGAATGTATTGATACCCCTACCCAGTAAGACGGATGTGTATCAAGCCGCCCTTACTTTCCGCCCGGAGATAGAGTCGGGCAAACTGAATGTTAAGGCATCCGACCTTGACATCAGCATCGCTAAAGCGGGATATATTCCGACATTAAGCCTCAGCGCAGGTATCGGTACAACGAATGCCAATGGCAACGATTTTTCCTTCTCCGAACAGGTAAAGAATAATTGGAACAACTCACTGGGACTGACCGTAAGCATCCCCATCTTCACCAACCGTCAGACCAAGAGTGCCGTGCAAAAGGCCCGTCTGCAAAAGCAGACCAGTGAACTGGACTTGCAGGATCAGCAGAAAACTTTATACAAGACCATAGAAAGCCTCTGGCTGGATGCCAACAGTGCACAGCAGCAATATGTTGCCGCTGCCGAGAAACTGCGCAGTACGCAAACCAGTTACGATCTGATTCAGGAACAATTCAACTTGGGCATGAAGAATACCGTGGAACTGCTGACTGAGAAGAATAATCTGCTCAACGCACAGCAGGAAACACTGCAAGCCAAGTACATGGCAATACTGAATGCACAGTTGCTCCGCTTCTACCAGGGTGAAGGTATACAGTTATAACCGCATGACGTAAACAAGCCTGTATGTCAGCATAATTCAGATATATAATATATCATTCAACGAGATAAGAAATAAACGAGATAAGAAATATAAGGTATGAGTAAAAAGAAAATTATCAGCTTAGCGGTCGGGGTCATTATTGTAGCCGGCATAGCTATTTGGGCATTTGGCGGACAAGCCAAAAAGCGGAAAGTGGTATATGAGACGGCCACCGTAGACCGCGCCAACATCTCCAATTCCGTGACGGCCACAGGCACTATCGAACCGGTGACCGAAGTGGAAGTAGGTACACAGGTCAGCGGTATCATCGATAGATTGTACGCAGACTATAACTCAGTAGTAACCAAGGGGCAGCTCATTGCCGAAATGGACAAAGTAACCCTGCAAAGCGAATTAGCATCGCAAAAGGCTACTTACGACGGTGCCAAAGCCGAATATGAATATCAACAGAAAAATTACGAACGTAACAAAGGATTGCATGAGAAACAACTCATCAGTGATACGGATTACGAGCAAAGTCTTTATAACTACCAGAAAGCAAAGAGCGCCTTCGACAGCAGTAAAGCCTCTCTGGCCAAAGCAGAGCGTAATCTATCCTATGCAACCATCACCTCTCCTATCGACGGCGTTGTTATCAGCCGCGACGTGGAAGAAGGACAGACAGTAGCTTCCGGTTTTGAAACCCCGACCCTCTTCACCATCGCTGCCGACCTGACACAGATGCAGGTAGTAGCTGACGTGGATGAAGCCGATATAGGCGATGTGGAAGAAGGACAGCGTGTAAGTTTCACGGTAGACGCTTATCCGAATGATGTGTTCGAAGGAAAAGTAACACAGATTCGCCTGGGAGCCACAAGCAGTTCAAGCAGTACCACTACCACCACTACGGTAGTTACATATGAAGTAGTCATTTCCGCCCACAATCCGGACTTGAAACTGAAACCGAGGCTGACGGCAAACATCACTATCTACACTCTGGATAAACAAGGAGTACTGAGCGTTCCGGCAAAAGCGCTGCGCTTTACGCCTGCCGTTCCACTGGTAGGATCGAATGCAGTGGTTAAAGATTGCGAAGGTGAACATAAAGTCTGGACTCGTGAAGGTGACACATTCACTGCACATCCGGTCAGCATAGGTATCTCTAACGGAATTGTCACCGAAATTACAGGCGGCATCGACGAAGGCACACAAATAGTATCCGATGCGGTGATTAGCACAGGTGCCGAAACCGCTGTAGCCGAAGGCCAGGGAGATGGCGAAAGAAGTCCTTTCATGCCGGGTCCTCCGGGAAACAATAAGAAAAAGAATAGTAAATAACCAGCGTAGCGCTGGAGCAAAGTTTCCTTTCGGTATGCAAGTAATTTTTCATTTATTCAACGAAACAATTCCGAAACAATGAGCAAAACAGTTATAGAATTACAAAATATTCGGCGCGACTTTCAGGTGGGCGATGAAACGGTCCATGCCCTGCGTGGCGTCTCCTTCTCCATCACCGAAGGGGAGTTCGTGACCATCATGGGTACATCCGGCTCCGGTAAGTCAACGCTGTTGAATACCCTGGGGTGCCTAGATACTCCCACCAGCGGCGAATATCTGCTGGATGGCATATCCGTACGCACCATGAGCAAACCTCAACGAGCCATCCTGCGGAACCGGAAGATCGGCTTTGTTTTTCAGAATTACAACCTGTTGGCAAAGACCACTGCCGTAGAGAATGTAGAGTTACCCTTGATGTACAATGCTTCCGTCTCAGCAGCCGAACGTAAGCAACGCGCCATCCAAGCCCTGCAAGCAGTGGGACTGGGTAATCGTCTGGAACATAAATCGAACCAGATGTCCGGCGGACAGATGCAGCGTGTAGCCATCGCCCGAGCCCTGGTGAACAACCCTGCGGTAATCCTTGCCGATGAAGCAACAGGTAATCTGGATACACGTACTTCTTTTGAGATATTGGTTCTCTTCCAGAAACTGCATGCCGAAGGACGTACGATTATATTTGTCACCCACAACCCCGAAATAGCTCAGTACAGTAGCCGGAATATCCGTCTACGCGACGGGCATGTGACGGAAGATACGGTGAACCCGAAAATCCTCTCAGCGGCAGAAGCTCTGGCAGCGCTGCCAAAGAGTGATGAAGACTAATAAATATAAATTATGAACGGAACAAACCTTTTCAAAATAGCCCTCCGCGCCCTTGCCAACAATAAGCTTCGCGCCTTCCTCACCATGCTGGGTATCATCATCGGTGTGGCATCCGTCATCACCATGCTCGCCATCGGGCAAGGCTCGAAGAAAAGTATTCAGGCACAGATCGCGGAAATGGGTTCGAATATGATTATGATTCATCCGGGCGGTGATATGCGTGGCGGTGTCCGTCAGGATGCCTCGTCCATGCAGACTCTGAAGCTGACTGATTATGAAGCCCTGCGGGATGAAACCAACTTCCTGGCAGCCGTCAGCCCCAATGTATCGTCCAGCGGACAGCTCATCGCAGGAAACAACAACTATCCTGCCTCTGTAAATGGTGTAGGTACCGAATATCTCGAAATCCGCCAGTTGAGCGTAGAGAGTGGCGAGATGTTTACCGAAGCGGACATTCAGAGTGCCGCCAAAGTCTGCATCATCGGTAAGACCATTGTGGACAATCTTTTCCCGGACGGACAGGACCCTATCGGACATATCATCCGTTTCAACCAGGTACCCCTGCGTGTAGTGGGTGTACTTAAAGCCAAAGGCTACAACTCCATGGGTATGGACCAGGACGAAATCGTACTGGCACCTTATACCACGGTAATGAAACGTATGCTTGCCGTCACATACCTACAAGGTGTCTTCGCCTCTGCCCTCTCCGAGGATATGACGGATTATGCAACGGATGAAATCACCACCATCCTGCGCCGCAACCATAAGCTGAAAGAGAGTGATGACGACGACTTCACCATTCGCAGCCAACAGGAACTCAGCACCATGCTGAACTCCACTACCGACCTGATGACAACACTCCTGGCATGTATCGCCGGTATCTCGCTGGTAGTAGGTGGTATCGGTATCATGAACATCATGTACGTCAGCGTGACGGAGCGTACCCGTGAAATCGGTCTGCGTATGTCTGTCGGTGCCCGTGGGGTGGATATTCTCTCGCAATTCCTAATCGAGGCCATCCTTATCAGTATCACAGGTGGTATCATCGGAGTTGTCATTGGCTGCGGAGCCTCATTCATCGTAAAGAACGTAGCCCACTGGCCTATCTACATCCAGGCATGGAGTGTATTCCTCTCCTTCGCCGTTTGTACGATCACCGGTGTGTTCTTCGGCTGGTATCCGGCTAAGAAGGCAGCGGATCTGGACCCGATAGAGGCAATAAGATACGAATAAAAGGGATTAGCGGTTAGTGATTAGTGGTTAGTTGGGAATTCCAATACGCTACACAGCAATTAATCACTAATCACTAAACGTTAATCACTAAAATTAATTATTTTTGTAACATGATTATGCAAGACTCCCAAACTCGCCGGATTGTAGAAGTTCTCATCCATATCATCGGATGGGGAATCGTTTTCGCTTTCCCATTTCTGCTGATGAATCGTAGCGGATTTACAGTAAGCTGGGTAGACTATTTACGTCATGGCAGTGCGGTTCCGGTATCATTCCTGATCGTGTTCTACCTAAACTACTGTTTCTTCATCCCCCGTTTCTTATTTGAGGGACACATCAAGCAATATGTATTACTGAATCTCCTGCTCATACTTTGCACAGCTGTCGGCGTACACTTTTGGCAAGATTTCATCTTCCATACGTATGTGAAACCCGAAGCTCACAAACGCCCCGGACCTCCCAGTTGGATCTTCATCCTGCGAGATGTCTTCTCAATGGTTCTCACCGTAGGACTGGCCGCTGCCATCCGTATGAGTGGCCGTTGGGTAAAAGTAGAAGCCGCACGCCGGGAAGCCGAGAAAAGCCGCACGGAAGCGGAACTGAAAAACCTGCGTAATCAACTGAACCCGCACTTCCTGCTCAACACCCTGAACAACATCTATGCTCTTATCGCTTTCGACAGCGATAAAGCACAAGCCGCCGTTCAGGAATTAAGTCGCCTGCTGCGTCACGTTCTCTACGACAATCAACAGAATTTTGTCTCTCTTGGCAAAGAGATGGATTTCATCCGCAACTACATTGAACTGATGCGCATTCGCCTCTCCGCAAACGTAACTGTAGAGACACAAATAGATGTTCGTGCCGATAGTCGTACGGAAATAGCCCCGCTCATTTTCATCTCCCTCATAGAGAATGCCTTCAAACATGGCATCTCTCCCACCGAGCCCAGTTTTATCCACATCCATTTCAGTGAAAGCCCCGGTCGGGTATGCTGCGAAATAACCAACAGCTACCATCCCAAAAGCCAGACTGATAAAAGTGGAAGTGGCATAGGACTGGAGCAAGTGCGGAAACGCCTGGAATTAACTTATCCCGGCCAATATGAATGGACCCAAGGAGTAAGCGACGATGGGAAAGAATATAAATCAATCTTATCACTCTTTAACATTCAACATTATGAATCTAACTTGTGCCATAGTAGATGACGAACCTTTAGCTTTAGATTTACTGGAAAGCTACGTCAACAAAACTCCGTTCCTGACATTGAAGGGAAAGTATTCCAGTGCCGTACAGGCTATGAAGGAACTGCCGGATAAGCAAGTGGATTTGCTTTTCCTTGATATACAGATGCCCGAACTTAACGGTTTGGAATTTTCCAAAATGGTAGATACACATACCCGCATTGTCTTTAGTACCGCTTTTGAACAATACGCCATTGATGGTTATAAAGTAAATGCTTTGGATTATCTGCTAAAACCTATTTCTTACGTGGATTTTTTGCAGGCAGCTAATAAAGCCGTACAATGGTTTGAACTCTTACAACAGCCTAAAGAAGAAATAGAAAGTATATTTGTAAAAAGTGACTATAAGCTGGTACAAATAGAACTTAAAAAGATACTTTATGTAGAAGGTTTGAAGGATTATGTTAAAATTTATACAGAAGATACCGCCCGGCCTATTTTATCGCTTATGAGTATGAAATCAATGGAGGAATTATTACCAACATCCCGTTTCATGCGGGTTCACAGATCTTATATTGTACAGAAAGAAAAAATAAGAGTTATTGATCGGGGACGGATTGTGTTTGATAAAACGTATATCCCTGTCAGCGATAGTTATAAACAGGTATTTCAAACTTTCCTGGATAAAAGGAGCTAGGAAATAACATTCATTTGTCGATAAAATATCCGAATCTGTCGACAAAACATAATTTCCTATTGCATATTAAAAAATGTTTTTTTACCTTTGCATCGAACAGATAAAGGAAGTTGTGAAACTTCCCCCAATAGAATAGTTTAGTTAAGTCTAGTTTAGTTTTTGTGTGAAGCACTTCCTCCGTAAGCGAACGATAGGAAGTGCTTTTTGTTTTATTGATTTTCAAAAAATTAAAATCTATATTCAACACACAAGAACTTTATGCAGTATAGTTATAAATTGAGCATACTTCGCTAACACAACCTATTTTAGAATACTTGCTATTCCTTGGTCATTATTACGTCTGTGGGCACTGAGAAGCCACGAGGAATCCATTCTTCTGGAGCAGGAACCATATCTTCCGCATAATCTCCTTCCAATGCATACCACAGACCTTTCTTCTCATCTAACTTCCAGTGGAGCTTGTTAGAGGCCGTCAAATCCATTGTCCCACCAAGTATTCCTTCACCATTCAAGTGCAATTTACGCTGGTCATAAAAAGTGAAACCTAAATAATTAGGGGTTGTACTATAAGCCTCAATATAAATATTACACAATGGTGCAAATGTATAAATATCCCATGTTGTTGGTAATGTTTTAATATAGTTTTCTTTGACTATTCCCTTTACGCTGAGATAATAACCTCCAAAAATACCAGTACGCTTATCTTTTCCATGGCTTTTTACCACACCTTTTTGCAGTTTAATTTTAAAGATAGTATCATTTTTCTGATATATCCATGTTCCTACGAAAGCATCATAATTTGCTTGAGAAAACACGCCCATACAAGTGAACACAAGAACGAAAAGTATGTAAATCCGTTTCATATCTTTCCTGCTCATAGTATTAGAAAATTTATGTTGCCAGCTTCCCGGATACAACGGATAAAAATAAAAAGTGTGGGAACTTATTAATATCAATAACACTTTCTGAAAAATTATTTTTTGATACGCACCAAAAATACAAAAAAGTAAGAAGCTACCAACAAAATAAATAAAGAAGTAATCAATAAGCACTATGAAAGATGCTACCAGAGCCAAAAATAAATGCTCTTTTCTATACTGTTCACTAAAAATGATTGATGCCAATCATGAAGTATATAAATATCTAATATCCAAATGATTTGCACTTTTTTTAATACACCTGGAGACTTTTATTTATAACAAGTAAAAAAGAAATAGAGACATTTCTTTCAAAATTAGCTTCCTTTGCAGTTACAAGGTTTTTGGATAGAAAACCTAAGATATATTTGTAGTATATATAGTATATCTCAGTTTTGGTCATAAAAGGTTGAAACTGTTTGTTTGTTTTGCAGAGATGCACCCTTTCTAAGCGTAGTCAGGGTGCATTTCATTTTTTTATGAGCGTAAAACCCATACTATTTGATTCCCAAGAACTGGAAAGGTTTTGTAACGACAAACTCTTTGGCAGTATTTCCCGCATACGTTTTACCAGAAAGAAGATTCAACTTCTTGACAGGCGCTTTCTCTGAGAAATCCACATCCTTGAAGTCAATCCAAAATACATTGGGATATAAAGTAGACTCAAAGTAATAAACTTTATCCTTCTGATCGGAAACTGTCCTCCATCGGGTTGAAGAAATATTCGGCTGATCAGGAGTGCTGATACCGAACGGAACGGAAGTATTGCGTATCACGCTGAATACACTGGCCAAGGCTGTACGGGTATCTTCTGTTTTAGGAATAGCATTTATATAGAAAGAAGCTCTCACAAAACGGTCGGCAGCACGATTGGTACCCGGCAAAAAAGTGGTTCCTCCGATATTCTTCCAGTAATCATCAAGCGCCAGCTGTTGATCAAACACAGGTGAGTTTGTCATTACCTGATATGCTTTGCTATGATGAATATCCAACTTTCCGTCCACATACTCAAAAATAGCATTATCACCCGTAGCGTCCGAAATGGAAAGATGAAGGGTAGCCATACGCGTACCGTCGGGCATCATATCCGACACCACATCGAAAGTATTCTTTTCTACCTCGGCAACAGCCTCATCCACCGTTGCAAAATTATCAAGCATATATTGTACCCAGGCGGCTATGGACAAAGCCGGTCTCTCACCGTTCCATTGAGGATAGGATGATTCTGCCAGCCACAACAGATTGGCAACGAGTCCTTTTTCATTCATACCGTCAGTGCTACAGATGTCATAAGCCGAAGTTATCACACTGCCGTATTTAGATTTCCAACGCATCGGGTCCTTCCCTACCTCTCCGTTGCGCTCCATACCTCGCGGGAAAATCCAGATATTACTACGGGTATCTTCTTTCCAATCCATAGTACGACCGGTTATTATCATATTATTATCACCCTGATAGACTACACGGGTACAAGCATTCAAATGATTTACAGATACTCCAAAGAGTGTAATCATGAATACCATACTATAAAGAACATTCACTTTTCGCATAATTGATTCATGTTAAGTTGTTAGTTAATTTGCAGTATAAACAAACAATCACATTGCAAAGTTCTTAAAATGAATAGATACATATTCCAATTTCTCAGACATGAGATCAAAGGAAATTGAAAGGATTAGAAAGCAAAACATCATAATAATAGCAAAACAGTTAATATGCACTCATCATGGTAGCATTTCAATATGTTTAGTGACATACTATATTTCACACATTTACATTCCAGCATATTCTATGAATAAAATGATTATAACAATACGCTATTTCAGTATATATTTGCAGTTTTAACTGCTTTTTATGCAGAAAAGGGTTACTACTTATGATTGATATGGTTACTAGATATGGGCAAAAAGGTTACTACATACCAACAAAAGGGTTACTACATATCAGAATTTGCCTTATTGATATTATATTTCCCACTTATTAGTGCGTTTATTTCATCCAGAATAAATGTAAGTATTTTGATACCGCATTAACTATCTGACGTTTATTCATTTTCGTTTGCACGCTTCCAATCCTATTGACCTCCGGACATAAATAGTACATTCTCAGTCAACTAAAAATACAAATTGTCAAAATGATAATACTAAATACAAAATTACCTCAATTATCTATTAATCAAACAAATAAGCATAATTCACACAAATTTATGTCAGAATCACATATCCCCAATTAATCAAATATTCATACGCGCATGTATAATTAGTAAATTCGCACTATAAAATAATAAATAAAAAACAAGCAAATGAAAATTAGGCTAACGCAACTGACAAATTCTCTAAATATCCCACATATGAAATATTCCAGATTACTCACAGCAATCATGATGCTTACAGGAGTGCTGACCGCATGCTCGGATCAAGAAAACGAACAGGACGGTGCGAACGAACGAACAGCACTGAGTATTAACGCCGGTATCGGCGTTATCCCTGCCGGCACATCCTCTGCAACCACCCGTGCCACAGATGCTTCCTGGCAAGCGAATGATGCCATCGGTATAGTGATGCTGGATGCCGGAACCAACACTGTGACCGAAGGAAAGACCAATTACCGTTATATTACCATAACCGGAAACGGCAGTTTTACCCCGGACGGAAAGGAGCATACCGCCTATTATCCCACTGCAGGCGCCCAGGTGGACGTACTGGCTTATTACCCCTACACCATAACCATATCGGCAGGTAGTTTGAATATTCCTGTGGACGTAAGCGATCAGAGTAATCTGGCAGCTATCGACCTGATGACAGCCGAGAAAGTAACCGGACGCTCGTCGAAGGCGCCGGACGTGTCACTCATGTTCACACACCGCCTATGCAAACTCGTGCTGAAAGTGGTAAAAGACGAAACAACTTCCGACGTGACGCTGACAGGTGCCACAGCCATACTGGCAGGTACAGCCACCACCGGAAACTGGAACCTGATAACAGAAAAACTCAGCATGGAAAGAGAAGCAAGAGACCTGACACTCCCCCTCTCTGCTGATGGAACCATTGCTACCGCCATCGTGATGCCCACCCAAGCCGGAGACGGAAAAAGCATCACCGTGACCACCGCCGACGGCAAGAGTTACACCGCCACAATTGCCGCCAACCTCGCTCTGGCCGCCGGAACAGTGAACACATACACCATGACACTGCACCGCAACCAGGCCAGCATCACTGCCGGCATCACACCGTGGACAGACGGTACCACCGTGCCACTGGAAAGCCTGCACATAGAAGTACCCGCTGACGCCACCGCCAACGGACTGACCACCTTCGAAATGTGGCGCAACCAGGCACAGAAGACGGATACACGCATCTATACTTTCAGCAACAACGGAAACAGCGGAACCGGCACCTGGACTGCCACTCCAAAGCCTTTCTACATTGAAGAGATCGCCACAACCGACCATTTCTACGCCCTTCACACGCCCGCTGATGACCGGAAAGATGGTCTGACCGGGCTGAAAGACCTCCTTGCCACCGGCCCCGCATCACTACAGCCTTCCGCTACGGGAAGTATCGCCAATAGCCTCTCCCTCAATTTCAAGCACCTGATGGCGCAGCTCACCGTAACACTGGCACCCGGCAAGGACTTCCCCACCAGCGTATCAACGGAAGGAGCCACCGTTATCTTGCCCGAAATGATCTCAGGATACACCTTGGACGGCATTACCCTGACGGCAGACGATACAAAGAAGACCGGATACAAAAACATAACCATAACTTCGGGACGGACAGCCATCCTCACCGTAGTTCCGCAAACGTTGTCCCAAGGAACTGAAATCAGCGTAAAACTAACCGGTGGAAACACCTATAAGACAACATTGGGCAAGGCCGTAGCATTAAGTGCAGGTAGCAAAACCAGCATCAACCTCACTATCAGCCCGACGCAAACGGCAATCAGCGTTTCAGTGAATCCATGGACAGACACCGATGCCGTCGCCCAAAACATCACCATCGAAGGAATAGAGACAGGAAGCGCCACGGGAAGCTATGAGTCCGCAGACAAAGACTTACTGGTACTGACCGGCACCAACGAGACTATCCCCACCGAAAAGCATACCGCCAGTTACATATATAATAAGGTGAACAACCAATGGAACTCCAACGCCCCTCTCTATTGGGACAGCTTCAGCCAATTCGCCGCTGCAAAGGCAAAAGGCGGCAGTGCAGACGCAGCAAGCGACAATACAGGCAATGCAGACAGCAACACGCCCTGCACCTTCCGCTTTGACGCCCTCATCACTCCCGCCGTCACACCCACGGAAGCACGGATAGCCTGTGGTGCAGTGAAAGATTACCTGCAAGGATCGCTCACCGCCACCACTTTCGGTACACCACTCAGTTTCCGGCTAAGCCATCTCATGGCGCAAATCAGCGTGACACTGAAACCGGGCATCGGATATACGGCGGAAGACCTGAGCCAAAACGTCACCGTACACTTGTACGGGTTGCATACCCTGACCAACGAAGGCGTGGAAACTGACGGCACCCTGATCCTAAGCAAAGAGGCCGCATCTTCTCCATTAAAGATGAACAAGGCGGCAGAGGCAAACGCTGAAGGAAACTTCACGTACACTGCCCTTGTGGCTCCGCAGACTATCGTCCAGGGAAATCTCGTCGCACGCATCACCCTCACTGCACAGGAGGCGGACAGAACGACACCCGTCAGCCTGAGCTACGACTACCGTGCGGGAAGCAACGGGTTCGTCTACCGTGCCGGACAGAACAATAAACTGGTGCTCACTGTCAGCAAGGCGGGCGTGAGTGCAGTGTTCACGCTGACGGACTGGGATGATTCGCAAGAGGCCACCGAGGGGGATGTAACGGTAGATTAGAGCCGCACCACCCTTTAGATTAAGAACAACTTAAATAGTAAGAAATATAATAATAAATAAGTTTTGTATATAGCCTCAAAGGCTTTAGAGCTATTGCGTAGGGCTTTCGGGCTGACAAGCTATATGCAGGACGTGAATAATAAATTAACAAAAACAGTATGAACAAGCTAAGTTTTAAAATCAGCACCTTGCTGGCAGTTGCAGTTCTTTTTGCCGCGTGCAGCAATGACGAGACATTAACGCCCGAAACTGACGGACAAGTAGACATCAGCACTCGCGTGAATGCGGGTAACGAGGCTACGGCCGAAGGCACCTACGCACCAACAGACGGCACCCAACTCTTCCTTTATTACAAGGAGATGGGCAATGCCGACGACAACGGCACCTTCACCTACACGAACAACAAATGGGAAAATACCCGGAAACTCTACTGGGACGACCTGACGTCCGTAACCGTAGGAGACGTGCAAGCCTACCCCTTCTTCGCCGCATCACCACAAACGCCCACCACATCGCCGGCCGTATCCGTCAACCAAAACACCGGCAACGCCTACACCACCAGCGACCAACTCATCGCCTACATCACCGTTCCGAAGCGGCAAACCGTACTCAACCTCAAGTTCCGCCATGTATTGTCACAACTGAAGGTAGTCATCGAGTCGCCTACGGGAAACAACCAGGTGGATCTCAACGGAACCACCCTCAGCATAAACGGCACCCGGACGACATACTCGCTGGCATACACCGGCACCGCACAGGATAAGGACGGCAACGATATCACCGTACCCAGTGAAGCTGTGCCCGCCATCGCCACCGCAGGCACCGACGCACAGGCTGTGGCAGTAACTCCAAAGATCGTAGCCCGCAGTACAGGAAACGCCACGGAAGCCGCACAGGCCACCTTCGAGGGAATCCTCCCACCGCAAACATGCAGTCCCGTGCTTGCCTTCACCATCGAAGGAAAGACATACACCTACAAAGCCGTTGAAACCACACTGGTAGCTGGAAAAACCACCGCCTACAAGCTCAGCGTAACCAAGAGTGGCGTAGAACTCAGCAGCATCACCCTGGAAGACTGGGATACCACCGCCCCCGCCACTAAAGCCGACATCAAAGCCGACCTCACCGGAACAGCCTCCGCAGGCGGTAGTGGTACGGAAGCCATCAAGGGAACTGCCATGAGCATCTGGAAAAAAGGAGTCGGCAACACAGGAAGCACAACGAATAACGCACAGGCTGACAAGGCCGCGGCACACGCCTACACCTTCGCCGGCAGTGTATGGAGCAGCACGAACCCCATTTACGTAGACGACACAAATCTGACTAACGACCGTTTTTATGCTACCATCGAGAATGCCACCGACAGCAAGACCCGGGTGGTAGATCTGATAGGCGCCGGCCCCGCCACCATGGGACAAGGCATCCTGAACTTTGGCTTTCGCCATTTGATGGCACAGCTGGCCGTGAACGTAGTAGCCGGAACGGACTTCCCCGCAGGCATCTCCCTGACCGACGCCACCGTGAAGACCCCCGCCATGCTGACCGCCTACACTCTGGGCTACAACACCGCTGACAACAGCCTCCTGCAAGTGAATCCCACCGTCGGCAGCACCAGCACCACCTACACAGATCTCGCCACCGGAGTTTCCGCCACTGACAACACCGGTACCGCCATCATCACGGGCGAGACCACCTACCTCATAGTGCCGCAGACGCTTGCCCAAGGCGCATCGTTCACCGTCAGCGTGGGCGACAAGACTTACACCGGTACACTCAACGCAGCTCTCACTCTGCAAGCAGGCAAGAAGAACGTCCTGACACTGACCCTGAACCCCACCGCCATGACCGTGGGCAGCATCACACTTGCGGAATGGGGAGCAGGAAGCAAGGGTAGCGGCAGCAGCGAAGTGGACGGAATCACCATCACCACCACCACCCTGACGAACATCGACCAAGCCGGCACGCTCTACCTGGCAGCCACGGCAGAAAGTACCTCCGGCGTAGCCGCCAACGGCACAGGAACTTATCCCGTGAAATACGAGAAGAGCCAAGCCTCCATCGACGATGCAACCGATAGCGGATACTCCCCCATCATTTGGGACAATCTGGCAAAAGGAAACTACACCTATGCCGCCCTCTTCGTCCCCAAGGAATACCGGCACGAAGCCGTGGCAGGCAACAACCACGAGTTTGACTACCTCATCGCCACTTCCGACGTCACCGCATGGGGCACACAGCCCGGTTTCAGCACCGAAGGCCACAAACTAACACACGCCATGGCACAGCTGGACGTGAAGTTAATATCGGGTACAGACGGATTCACAAACGCTGAACTGAACGCCGCCGCTGTAAAGACAGACAGTAAAAAGAAAGTATCTGTCGGCAGCACCACCGCTACACTGAACATCAGCGACCTCACCACTGCCAAGAACGTAGCCCTGAAGAAGACCGTGGATGCAGCCGATGCTAGCGGTACCAACGCCACCTTCAGCGCCCTTATTGCTCCGCAGCAACTGAAGCAGATAGTCATCACCATCAACGGGAACAACTACACGCTGAATAAAGAACTGACGATGACAGCCAACCAGAAGTTCAGCCTCGAAGTCACCGTAAGCCGCACGCCGCTGGGCTTCTCGGCAGCTGTGACCAACTGGACCGAAGCCTCGATGACGGAAGGCGGAGTGGTAGTAGATCCCTAAACAAAACAAAGAAAGATATGAAGAAGAAAAATAATCTATTCCTGACCGGTTGCCTGGCACTATGCACCCTGACAGCCTGTACCGACAGCATCGACGACGCATCGGACACGCGTGACCCGGCAGATGCCGTCACCCTCAGCGTGAACACCGATGGCGCCAACCCGCAGACGCGCGTCACCACCGGTAGCACCGAAGCATATATCCCCGATCAGAACGTAGACCTACATCTTTACAGCAACTCCGTGGGCAGCTCCATAACGGCCGTATACAACAACACCGCCGGTGACCAAACCGCCAACGCCACCTGGGAGGCCAAGGCCGGCACGTCTCCTCTCTACTGGGACGATGCCATCGGCACCGACGGCAACAAATTCTACAGCTTCTACGCCGTGGTGAATGCTCACGCATCCTCCGGAAAAGGCAGTAACGACAATGTCGTCTACACCATACCCACCAACCAAGCTGACCCAGCCACCGGCTCCGAGATTTTTTCTCCCTATGAGCGGGCTGACCTGTTGACGGCTTATACTTATACCACCCGGCGGCGTCAGGACCTCCAGTTCACCCTGAAGCACCTCATGGCACAGCTCACCGTCACACTGACCACGCTCGAAGGAAACGACGGATTCAGCCCCACACAACTGGCGGGAGCCACAGCCGAAGCTTCGCTGATAGCGCCCTACACGCTGGTGTATACTGACGTGGCCAACACTACGAATGCTGATAAAGCTAAAGAAACGCCCGCCACCGCCACTGCAAGCGGCACCACCAGCACCGCTTTCACCATGCAGCGCACCCTGCACTACAAGTCGGGCACTGAAGAGACGGCCGGAAACGTGGCGAGTGTCACCTTCCGTCTCATCGCCCCGCCTCAGACAATAAGCAGCACCGATGGCGGCATTGTGCTCACCATCGACGGAAAGACCTACACCTTCAAGCCCGACAAACCCGAAAATAACATCCAGCTGACAGCAGGCCGGAACACCATCCAGCCCATCGTAGCCCGGAAGTCTGCACTGATTCCCGGTACCATCCAGCTGAAAGACTGGGACACCTCGACCAACGCCAGTCAGAGTGTGACGGCGGACGGAGTGGTAACACCCCAGGATATTGATCTCTCGGGCATCACGGAAACGGGAACACTGTATCTGCAGGCTACAACCTCGACGAGGAGCGTCACTGACGGCACCATCGGTACATACCCCATTCAATACCAGACATCTTCCACAGGAGGTACGGCCAGCATCAATACCACCGATGCCGCCTACGCCCCCATCCTATGGGACAACCTGAACAAGTGGGATAACGATGCATCCACCGGTACCCTGCAAAAGTATTATTTTCATGCCGTCTTTATCCCCACCAACTACCGCCACGCCACTAACACCGGTGCGGATAGAAACAAGGAAAACCACGAGAAGGACTATCTTGAAGGCCGGAACGCAGCAACCGAATGGGGCGAATCACCTAAATTCACCGAAAACAGCTCCGGCAGCGGCGATGACCGACGCTTGGAACATCAGACCGTCCGGTTCATCATGAATCTGAAAAGCGATGGTACCTACGATGCCGCCACTCTGAACTCCGCCTCAATCAAGCTGAAACGCAACAAGAAAATGACCATCTCAGGCTCTGGCAACAATGCATGGAGCAACATCAGCGATGGCTGGCCCAGTATCACCACCGCCACGCTTACATCCGGTGAGTCCGCCGACGTCACCCTGGTGAAGATCGAGGATGCCACCGACAGCGGTTCCGGCGCCACAGAAGCCAAACCCGCCCGATTCGTTGCCATTATCGCCCCACAAACTTTAGGGGCAAACAGTGCAAGTGGCGCCACTATCGGTACTGACTATCTGACCCTAACCTTAGGTAGCGGTACGGCAACAGAGAAAACCTACACTCTGAAAGCAGCCGACAAGGATGGGCTAACGCTGAAGTACGGCAGCCAGTACACCCTCACCGCCACCCTGACAAAATTCGAACTCAATCCGGGTACCATTGCGGTGGAAGCATGGAAAGAAGAATCGGGTGAAGGCAACTTCGAGTGGCAATAGTAACTCCGATTCTTCCGACGCACGGGAGAGCGATAACGAGACGAAGAACCAAAAGACATAAAGAACAAGAAACAATGAAAAAACAAAAGAAAATAAAGACATGCAGGTACAGCGATGAATTCTGGAAAAACGTCTGGTACACCATACGCTACGGCGATTCACTGGGTGACCGGATCATCATTCCACTGCTCTCACTGTGCATTCTCCTCTGCATCTCTTTCCTCATCTTCCTGCTGACGAGCTGCACAGCCGACCCTCTGTCTGTTACCGCCCCCGAAGGCACCGGCACCGAAGGCCTGCGCACTCCCCTCACCATCGGCCTCCTCACCATCGAGGGCAACGATGGCTACGACGGCTCAGTACCCGCTACCACACGCATGGCGACTGACCCCGCAGGCAAAGACAACGCTTGGGAGGCGGGAGATTGCATCGCCGTCAGTGCCCCCAAGCTGGGAAACAACGACATGGGAAGCAAGACACTCACCGCCACCTATGTATATACCGGCATAGCAGACAACCTCTGGCGGCAGATAAACCCGAATGACAACAGCGACCCATACCGAGCTCAAGCTGAAGCTACCGACATCTATCCCCTCTACATCGACGACATCGACCGCAACAGTGGGAAAACGATTTCCGTAGAAACCTACGGCGGCAGCCTCCATTGGGAAGGCAGCATCACATACACGAATCAAACCACCCGGAAGAACTACTGTCTACAGAACTACCTATCCTGCGACAATGCCCGGATAGCCGAAGTCGACAATGAAATCCCCGGCATCAAGCGCGGACAACTGTACGCCGAACTCCTTCATCGGCGCGTCAGCATCGTGGTGCGGGTAATAGACCAGACAATGCCCAACGTGCTACCCACCACCGGTGAAGCCACTCTCGACGGCACCGACGCCAACGATATCGATGCTGTGAAGCTGACACTGACCGGTGGCCCCAACGAGAACAGCAAAAACAACCAAATCGTCTGCTGGCGTACCGGTAAGGCTACGGAAACGATAAACGGTCGGCAACAATCCGTCACCACCTTCCGTGCCTATATGTACTTAACGGACGTGCCGGGCATTACGACCACTACCGACGTCAGCACAGGAAAACAGAGCGGCACCGTCCCCGACGGCTCTACCTTGGGTACCCTCACCTTCACCCCCAACACCGGAAGCACGCCGCAGACGCTGGCTATAAAATATTCTATCACCAAGAATGCCGGCGTCCCCCCCACCATCACCACCGGCACGCGCATCACAGTGATGGCACCCTTCAATGTTTCCCAAAACCTGGACGCCACGGCAACGCTCAACACCTGGGAAGAAATAGACGCGGGAGATACGGGAACGGAGACAATAGAGCTGAAACCTGCCACAAATCCGGACGGTACAGAAAAGGAAGGTAGTAACGCCCAACCTATCTATGAACTCTCTTCAGCCCAAGACCTGCTACTCTTTGCACAGATCGTAAACGGGACGGACAACCCCACAGGCGACAGCGTGACCGGAAACCTAAAGCTATGGTGGAAGCGGCAACCTGTGCCAAGTACCCCAAAACAGTAACAAAAGCCCAAAAACAATAGAACGATTATGAAAAAGAAAACAACATACCTTGCCACCCTCATCCTGTTCGCCCTCGGACTGATGTCAGCCTGCACCCCCGGCGAACTGGACGGCGACGACAACAGTAACCCCGACGCCACACCGGTGCCACTGGCCGCAACCGTCAGCCTGCCCGCAACGGGCACGGTAACCCGGGCCAACGCCACCACTGGCAGCATCAAGTTCGATGTCAGCGGCAGCAGCTTCACCCTGAGGCGCTACGACCAGGCACCCGACGGTACCACCACCCTGACCGCCTCCGCCGACTACGAAATAGCAGACCGCAACGACAACACCTCCGGCAGCGGCACCAGCTCGCAATACTTCAAGCTGAAGACGTCCACGGGCACCTCCGCCAACACCCATATCCCCGTCATCCCCACTGAACAAGCCGACCTACGCATCGAGGAAACCGCCGCACCGGTACTGATGAACGTCCCCGCAGACATCAGCGGTACAAGCGGCACTGCTGACGATGCCACGACCAATGTCTACGTCCCCTTCCGCACCCGGATGAAATACGGTGCCGAAGTACCCGCAAATCCTGACGTCAGCATCCCCTCCGCCACGGACAAAGAACGGACCGGCATCACTCTCTCCGCAGACAAAAAGGCAGGCATCGCCACCATCAACCCCGCCTACACCACAGCTGCCCTGCGCCTGGTGCTGAAACTCTACAACGCCGGACAAGGAACCGTGGTGAACTACGCATCCTGCCCCCTGACTATGACAGGCGACAGCCCCACCACTCAATACGCACCTACCGTAACGCACGGCACCCAAGCCACCCTCGGCACGGACCCCGGCAGTATCATCTACACCGACGCCACGGCCGCCTGCCAATACACAGCCGTCAGCCAGCAGATCGTCATCTTCGGCGAACTGACACCCGGCACGAACACCAGTGAAAGCTCCACAGGCACCAACCGGCTCACTCCGGGCAGCACATGCGTGGCAGTACTTACCACCTCCACAGGTGAACTGCTTTCCGTCACCTGGCCTACAAGCGCTACCATCAACACCGTGCCACAGCCCGGGAAGATGTTGACGCTCACCGTACACGTGAAGGGAGACATGGCCTACATCGACCCCAACGGCATCACAATCTCCGGATTTGAGGACGGGAACGGAGAAGGAGGAGAGACGGCAGGCGGAAGCCCGGGCATCGCCAGTGGTCTGACGGAGCTAAATCCGGACATATTCTGCATTGCAAACCCAATGTGGGTGGTGACCGGAGGAGGCACAGAGGCCACTTCCAGCAGCAACACCGACAGCAAAGACGTGACAGTCTTAAAGAATGTGCGCACGGCGCTGAACAAGATATACACTCCGGATAACGACAGCTACACCGGCCCCAACTACATCGACCTAATGCTGACAGACGTGACCACACTGCCAACATACAACAACGATGGCGCTTTCCAAAGCTACAAGCAGTTACGCAACATAGAGTTGCCTACGGTGACCGACATCGAGGAATACGCCTTCTACAAATGCGAATCCCTCACCACAGCAAGTATGCCATCAGCAAAGACCATCAGGAAAAACACCTTTATTGGCTGCCAAGCTTTAACAAACCTCGACATCTCCGGCGTTACCCAAATATGGAACTTAGGAACTTCAGAACAAAACTACCTGCTCAGTGCCTTTGGCAGCGGCGCCTACCCCAACTGTGACCTCGTGCTAAATTCCGCCCTGGAACAATACTGCTATGCCGCCGATGGCACCTCGCAGAACGGTCCACTCGTAAAACTCAAGATAGAGGGCCATGATAGTAGTGGCGCCCCTTACAGCTACACCATCACCTTCCGGAGCATCACCTTCAAATGACGGCAACAGAGATGAAGACAGCAGCACGTTCGCTTTATCCGCATCGTCCGCGTATCCATTGAACTCATAACCCAATAAACAGCATAGCAATGAAAAAGAAATTCATACCCACCACATTCACCCTCGCACTGGCAACCCTGAGCCTCGCCCTCATACTGCCTACCGCCTGTACCCGGGATGAACTCATAACACCCGTCCATCCCGACACCCCCGCACCCTCCAACGGCGGCACCCCCGATGCCCCCGCACTCCTCATCTCCCTCGGCCAAAAGCCCGGATACGCAGGAGAAAACGTCGAATCGGGAGAGTCCGTCCCCGCCACCCGCACCAGCACCACCACCGGATGCTGGCAGGCAGGCGATCAAGTCACCGTCAACCTCACCTACTACAGCATCTCCGCCCAGGAAGCTCAATCCGATATTCCCTCCACAGCCGACGACGAGGCCCGAACCGCCGCCATCGAAGCACGCCTCATCCTGGCCCAGCTCTCCACCGGCGACACCTCCGGAAGTACCTCACAACAAACCCTGACCTGCACCGCTGAAGCCACCGGAGCCACTCCGACCACCCCCTCACAGTGGACCGCCACGCCCTCGCTCGTCATCGTCCCCACCGGCACACGCTCCATACGCGCCCAGTACAGCTACCGAGGTATCCCCAATCCGTTGACCGGCACTTCCGAAGAAATCAGCGCCACCACCGGCACTATCCCCTTCGACCTGAAACTGACGGCCGACGATCTCGCGCAGAAAAACTACATCGTCCACCTCCCCGCCCCCCAATGGAAGCGACAGACGGCACTCGTAGAAGTCACTGGTATCCCTCAGGGAACTTACCTAACGCTACGAACCACCGGATGGGGAAAGGGATATAACAATCAGACCAACCAATATGACATAGAAATCGACGTCATCGCCGACTATTCCTCCCGGCCCGCCACCGCCACGGACGGCACCGCTCTCTTCCACCTGCCCCTACTGAAGCAGAAGCCCACCGGAGCCACGGACAACGTGAAAGATCTGGAAGCCATAGTGGGAGAGACACCTTTCTATATATACTACAGCCTGCCACTGGACAACAACCTCGTTGCCCAAGCCAAGCTAACCAAAGCACAGGACAAGTTCACACTCGACTACTCCCTCACCTCCGGCGGTAACGAAGTGGACTTGCAGGGAATGGTGACAGCCGACGGTCTGCTGGACGACGCCATCCATGGAACAGGAAAGCTGACCAACGTTAATCCCCGTTGGACGGTGACAAGAGGCGGAACGGATAACTTCAGTGGCACCACGAAAGACGCCACTGTGCTGACGAACGTGCGCACAGCGTTGAACGTGATTTACACCCCGAGCAACAGCAACTACAACGGCGTCAACGGCCACATCGACCTGACACTGCAGGACGTGACCACACTGCCGAAGCAAAACACCGGCACCGGTGCTCTTGAGAAATACCACCAGCTACGTAGCGTGGAATTATCTGCGGCAACAAGCATCGGCGAGAAAGCCTTCTACTACTGCGAAGCCCTCACCACAGCAAGTATGCCGAAGGCGACAAGCATCGAAAACTTTGCTTTCGCCGGCTGCAAAGCTCTCACCACAGTAAGCATGCCACAAATAACAAGCATCGGGAGATACGCTTTCAATAGCTGCGATGCCCTCAAGACAGCAAGCATGCTATTGACAGAAACCCTCGGAGAATGCGCCTTTCAAAACTGCAAAATCCTCACCACAGCAAACATGCCAATAGCAAACAGCATCGGGAACAACGCCTTCAGTGGCTGCTCTACCCTCGCCACAGTAAACATGCCAATGGCAAACAGCATCGGGAACAACGCCTTTTTCGGCTGCAAAGCCCTCACCATAGCGAGTATGCCGCAAGCGACAAGCATCGGGCACAGCGTCTTCAATGGCTGCGACGCCCTCATCACAGCAAGTATGCCGAAGGCGACAAGCATCGGAGATCTAGCTTTTTCCAATTGCAAAGCTCTCACCACAATAAACATGCCGCAAGTGACAAGCATAGGGAGCAGCGGCTTCTCCGCCTGCTACGCCCTCACCACAGTAAGCATGCCGAAGGCGACAAGCATCGGGGACTATACCTTCTTCAACTGCGCCGCCCTCACCACAGTAAACATGCCAATGGCAACAAGTATCGGGAGTGGCGCCTTCTCCGCCTGCTACGCTCTCACCAAAGTAAGCATGCCGAAGGTGACAAGCATAGGGAACTATGGCTTCTCCGGCTGCAACGCCCTTACCACAGCAAGCATGCCGCAGGCGACAAGTATCGGGAACGATGCCTTCAACAACTGCAAAGCCCTCACCATAGTAAACATACTACAGGCGACAAGCATCGGGAACAGAGCTTTCTCCGACTGCAAAACCCTCACCACAGCAAGCATGCCGCAGGCGACAAGCATCGGGAGCGGAGCCTTCTACGGCTGCATCGCCCTTCAGAGTCTCGACATCTCCAGCGTCACGAAGATAGAGAAGCTGGGAACTGATTACGGTTCCATGTTCTTCCCCGCCTTCGACAACGCCACTGACCCCGAGACCTTCAAGAACTGTGACCTCCTGCTGAACTCCGCCCTGAAGCAGTATTGCTACGACACCGACGGTACCTCGCAGAACGGTCCACTGGTCAACCTCAAGATACCGACCAAGATAAACAGCTCCGATGAGACCGACTCCTACACCTTCACCTTCCGCAGCATCACCTTCAAATGACAGCAGAGATGAAGACAACTCGGTTCAGCTCCTTATAGCGAACATGATAAAAACCGAGTAAAAGGAACAGGCCGAAAGCGTCACCACCGCGAACGGAGCACAATAATCAGCATTCACCACAAAGGGGTACAGAGGGAGAAAAAAGAGAAAAGACAAAGAACTCTGTTAAACTCCGTGGTGAAAAAAGAAAAAATCGATAACCCCAGAATTAATTGCATCACAATGAAACAGAATACCCCTTTCACCCAACGGCGCCACGCCCACATCCTCAACCGGAGCCTGAGCCTTGTCCTGAGCCTTGCCCTAAGCCTCAGCGCCTGCCACCCCGACTCCCTCGACGACCTCGACGGTGACAACGACAGCGGCATCGCCCTCACACACTTCCAGGCAGAAATCCTGACGCCAACAGACGGGATTACCACCATCCCCACCGCCGCCCGTACCCGCTCCGACGGAACCGATGACAAGGGCTACACCGGCCTCGTGAAGACCCGTTTCATCTCCGATGACGTGATTCACATCGTACTCACAAATGCCGACAACAGCAATGCCATCGCCTACTCCACCGCCACCCTGCAACAGCAGGACGGTAGCGCCACCCCCACCGCCCGGTGGATCATCAGCCCCGCCATGTCCACTCCTCAAAACGGCAACTTCGAGCTCCTCGCCTTCTACAACGGGCAGACTGCCCCCTACATCGCAAGCAGTTCCCAGTCCGCCCCCGAAGCGGCCCTGAAGGCCTATATTCAAGCCGAACGCGGCTCCCTGTTCACCACCGACCCCGACACCCCACCCTATGTCGATGCACTGACAGCCCTATACAGCAGCCAGTCCGGTAATCAAACCCTCGCCAACGATCCCCTCAAGCCCTCACCGGGAGCCCTCAACCTCGCCTCCGACGGTACTCTCACCGCAAGCTTCCAGCACCGCAACGCCATCATCAACATCTCCGGCATCACTAATCAGCTGGGCGCCCCCGTCAACGCCATCCGGGCAACCATTTATTCGGAAGACGCCCTAAATCACACCCTGCCCCTCACCCCCATTGCCGATGCAACCGAAGCCGGCAACGGCGCGTGCCAATGGCAAGCCATCTCCCGCCTCAATCTCAACGCAAGCTATCAGAGCAGTTTCTACCTCCACTCACTCACCGTCACCCTGGGCGGCACCGTCAATCGTGATCCCGACACCGGTCTGAACACCGTCACGGGAGGCACTCAAGTCACTGTCACCATCCCCGCAGGCGACACCGACCCCAACGCAGCCGATCCCTCCGCACGCGGACGCAGGCTCTACATAGCCCGCCAATACACCTACCGCCTCAGTCTGCTGCCCGGTGCCTGTACCGCCATCCCTGCCAACGGAGACCTCGACGGCAACGACGAGGATATGAAGTGGGACGACCAGGGAAACTTACTCACCGTGCCGCAAGGATACACCCCCATCTACAACGAGGAAGAACTGCGCAAGATAGGTGTGAAAAATACAGACGGGGACTATAATTATACCAACTCAGACGGTAAAAATTATGAATACTCCCTTTCTGCCAACTACATCCTCATGACCGACATCAACCTCACTCCGGGATACGATCCCGCCACCGGCACTGGCGGCACACTGCCCGATAAAGATTTCAATGACATACCAGACGAAGGCAATACCGAACTCTGGACACCCATCGGCAACGAGGGTACCAGCACCTCCTTCAAAGGCCATTTCAACGGCAATGGTCATACCATCACCGGCATGACTATCAACACATCAACACTGAAAAACGCCGGATTCTTCGGCTATACCTCCGGAGCCGTCATCTACAACCTCCACATGAAGGACGCACGGGTGAAGAATATGAACAACAATAATAAGACCGGTAGCCTTATCGGAGGCTGCGCTAATGGCACCACCGTTTCTCTCTGTAGCGCCACCGGCTGCGCAGTGAGCGGCAATGAGACCGGTGGCCTGATAGGTGAAACCTCTCAGACTGATATTACTCTGACCCGCTGTCACGCCACCGACTGCAAAGTATCCGGCACCAGCTACAGTGGTGGTCTGATAGGTTACAATAGCTCCGTCATCACCGCATGCTACGTACGCAACTGCGACCTCAGCGGCTGCACCGGCTACCATGGCGGTCTGGTAGGATGCTATTCTAACGCCATCCTGTTCGGTTGCTATACCTCCGGCAACACGTTCGGTAGTAACACTTCCGCTTCCCTTGTCGGCAGCAACTACGGCAGCATCATCGCCTCTGCCTACGCTGTAAACGCTACGAAGAACGATAACTCCGGTGATGCCACTACCATCGGGCTAATCACAGAAAACAAAAAAAGCAACAATGACCTCTCCCCCACCCTCTCCGGCCTCGTCTCCCCCTTCAAGGAAAGCAGCAGCACAGGAAACACCGACACGAACGGTGAGCCCACCGGATTCGGCTTCTATTGGGGTGCAGGCTATCAGCAACTGCTCGTCACCGGTGCCGATAAAGATACAGCCGAAGGCGTCACCACCACCACTAAGCCTCTTTTTGCACTGGACAATGAAATAAGGAATGACTGCACCTTTAGTGTCACCGCCCCCATCATAGAAAACGGTACAGTCACCACCGCAGGCAACACCACCCTCACAAATGTCTCCACGGTGATGGTAAACACCACCGGTAACATCTATGCGCAGAAGCGCAACTGGACCGCCGCCGGCATCTGGGGTGCTACGCTCGACGCAGCAGCCGGAAACACCGTAGGCAGCACGGATGCCACAAAGAAGGTTATCCTCGCCCCGCCTATCATTCAATGGAGCTATCAAGGGGAGCAGTAGCATCGCTACAGCACAGCAGCATCCGGGAAACTGACCGGATTAAAAATCCCGGATGAAACCAATTATAATCATTAGAAAATGAAAACAATATGAAGCAGAATATCCAACAACTCATCATCGCCGCTACCATTATTCTGGCAGCAGGCAACAACTGGGCCGTAGCACAAAGCAACAGTACAGCAATCAGCAGTAGCGAAACAATCAGCACCTCCTCGCCCTCTCCCCGCCTCTCCCTGCGCAGCAACCTCCTGCTATGGGCCTTTGGCAGCCCCTCGCTCGGCATGGACCTCACCCTCGGCCGCCGCTGGCAGGGAAGCCTCGACGGCTCATACGGAAATTGGTCGCTCAGCCACCGCACCCACGCCGCCCGCCTCAGCACCGCCGGACTGCAACTGCGTCGCTACTTCCGCCCCTTCACCAACAGAGACCCCGCCTCCCACCCAAATCTTGACATCTACATCTCTTCCTCCCGCGGCGCCTACCTCGGCATCGACCTGCGCTACACCCACTTCAACGAGCAGCTACTCACCGCCGGCACCCCGGGACGCGAGGGCGACCTCATATCAGCCGGAATCCTCCTTGGATACTCCTTCGCACTTGACCCCTGCGGCCGCTGGGCCATTGACGCCGCACTTGCCCTGGGATATCAGCACCAAGACTACGACCGATACACCTGGTACGCCCCCGCCGCCCAAAACCGGCTACTCGGTACCCGCACCCACGACCGCTTCACACTGACGGCACTCGACGTCGCACTCGTCTACCGATTCTGAAAACATCCCCATTCCGCCCACCGAGCCCCTCTCAGCAGCGGAAGAATACAACAGCCATAACCGGAAAACCCCAAGCAACAGCCGGAGAACAAAAAGAAAACAATAACTCGAAAACAGCAAGAAAAATAATATGAAAACAAAACAATACGCCACCCACCCGCTCACCACCCAATCCGAACTACCGTCGGCAATCCTGTCCGCACTTACAATAGCTCTCCTGTCGGCGCTCCTGTTTACCTCGTGCAGTAAACACCACTACCTCGAACTCCTCCTCGACCCAGACGGCGAACCCATCGAAAATCCCGGCCGAATTTTGCTCAGCGCCCCCGGCGTCGCCAACCCTCTGCTACCCGCCATCCTCACCGATCCCACCCGTGAGGATCGCATCGTTGCCACCGTCCTCCACGGCCAACCTGTCGACGTAGAAGCCGGCACCTACAATCTCCTCTGCGCCCTCCCCACCGATGGCAGCAACACTGAATATTTCGGCACCGACGCCTTCACCCTCAACGGCACCACCATCAGCCTCCCCCTCCTCGCCCCAGACGGCCGGCTTCCCCAAGCCCCCGATGTGCTGACTGACGCCACGCCCGTCACCGTCACCTCGGGACGCACCATTCAAACCGCCCTCACCCCCGCACCCCGCACTCGTCTCGTCCGCCTCGACGTCCGCCTGCAGGGAGCCGACGCATCATCCATTACCGCCATCACCGCCCGCCTCGAAGGCGTCAGCCGCACCGCACGGCTGGAACAACGCTACACGGCCGTCACAACCCAAACCGCCGCTGAAGTCCCAACCCAAACAAACTCCCCCGCCCCCAGTCTACGCACCA
>OASX01000208.1_pt1 | contig 69641 bp, 56 predicted proteins | sample 1516531 | NCBI WGS metagenome assembly OASX01 (sample SAMEA2579911, study PRJEB22360) | human gut metagenome | biome: human gut; feature: human-associated habitat; material: faeces | place: Denmark | collected 2008/2010
ATTCCGAGGCGCAGAAGATAAATTCCAAAACCGGGAGACGGCAGCCGCTGCAGGATGTTGTTCTGCCGAATATGGTCTCACCTTTCTGTTCCAGGACAACACTGAGCACTTCTTTTCCGTCCTCATATACCACTGTCTCGGCTTTTTCCCGCAGAGTATATATCTTCAGCTCTATATCATCACCATAAGGGTCTGCCGCCCTGCACCGTCTGCCGGCGGTGGGCAGAATTGTATTTTCCCTTACCCATAGGGGAATGGAAAGATATCCGTGGCGTTCCCTGCGCCAGCCGCCTCCCACCACAGCCTCCCCCGTAAAATAGTTCGTCCATGTCCCCTGAGGAAGATAATAGGATGCCACTCCGTCCTCGCTGAAAACAGGTGCCACCAACAGCTTCTCCCCGAGCATATACTGTCTGTCCAGGTAAAAACAGGCCGGGTCCTGTTCAAACTCCAGTACCATACTTCTCATCATAGGAATACCCGTCTTTGCAGTCTCCACAGCACTGCTGCAGAGATATGGCAGTAATTCCAGTTTCAAGTTGGTAAAACAGCGCAGCACTTCCACTGACTCCTCATCATATACCCAGGGCACACGGTACGAAGTACTTCCGTGAAGTCTGCTGTGGGAGGAAAGCAGGCCGAAAGCGGCCCATCTCTTGTACACATCCGGTGTGGACGTACTCTCAAATCCACCTATATCATGGCTCCAGTATCCGAATCCTGACATGGTAAGAGACAGTCCGCCTCTCAGACTCTCTGCCATGGCTTCATAATTAGACCAGCAGTCCCCACCCCAGTGTACCGGGAATTTCTGCCCCCCGACCGTAGCTGATCTTGCAAACAATACAGCATCCTGCGCTCCCCTTTTCTTCTGCAGCAGTTCATACACAGTTTTATTGTACAGATAGGTATAGAAGTTATGCATCTTCACCGGATTGGAACCGTCATGGTATCTGATGTCCTCTGTAGGAATCCGTTCCCCAAAATCCGTCTTAAAGCAGTCCACTCCCATATCGAGAAGTTTTTCCAGTTTTTCCTGGTACCATTGGCAGGCCATAGGATTTGTAAAGTCCACCAGCGCCATTCCCGGCTGCCACATATCCCACTGCCACACATCCCCGTTTTCCCTCCTGACCAGATATCCCTTATCCATTCCCTCCTCAAACAGACAGGATTCCTCTGCAATATAGGGATTGATCCAGACACAGATTTTCAGCCCCTTCGCTCTGATTCTGGCAAGCATTCCCTCCGGGTCTGGAAATACTCTACTGTCCCATATAAAGTCACTCCAATGGAATTCCTTCATCCAGAAACAGTCAAAATGGAAAACCTGCAGTGGTATTCCACGTTCCTCCATCCCATCAATAAAGCTCATGACTGTCTTCTCATCATAGTTTGTGGTAAAGGATGTTGACAGCCACAGCCCGAATGTCCATTTCGGAGGCAGAGACGGTTTCCCTGTCAGGCTGGTATAATGCTCCAGAACCTCTTTCATAGACGGCCCATTGAGAAAGAAATAATCAAGACATTCCCCCGGTACACTGAATTCCACCTTAGATACCTGCTCTGTCCCCACCTCAAAAGAAACCTTCTCCGGGTGGTTCACAAATACGCCGTATCCCCTGCTTGTGAGATAAAAAGGGATATTCTTATAGGACTGGTCTGTACTTGTTCCGCCGTCCTCATTCCAGATATCTACGCTCTGCCCGTTTTTGATAAATGGCGTGAACCTTTCTCCAAGACCATAGACCAGTTCTCCCACCGATAATCCTAACTGCTGCCTCATATAGGCATCCTGACTGCCCTTGTCGTAGGCGTATCCCTTCCAGTCTGTTTTCATATAAGCCAGATCACGGCCGCTGCTTTTTGAAAGTATCTCACCGTTTCGCTCATATGTCATACTCCAGTTTTCTTTTGTCAGTACCAGTGTTAATGTGCCGCTTGAGATTCTTATGGTTTCCTCATCTTCCCGGACATCCATATCTACCGGTTCCCCTGCATTTAACTCAAATTCCGGGCCGTTTCTCTTCATACCCTTGTGATGGCGGGTCCGGACTCTCAGTACCTCCGGCATAGGCGAGGTGATTTCAAGGGTCAGATTGATTCCTCCCAATGTATCCCCCCGGTGCCTGATTCTGGCTGTTGGCGCACAGATAACCACTCTCTTCTTCTCTTTTTCCACAAAATAAACCTGCTGCGGTGCAAAACATTCACATCCTTCTTTTTGCAGCCAGCATCCGTTGCTGAATTTCATATCCTGTTTCCTCCTTTTGTGTCATACAGTGTAAACTTACTTCTGACTTGAATTATAGTTGAGAGCCGGTCCCCTGCCTACTGATATAATTCAAGGGAAAACACGCAAGAAATCAGAGGATCCCTCTAAAAATAGATATAAAACACCACCAAAAATTACCGTATCTTTTTTTCTTATCAGCTTTTCATTCTTCCGGAAAGCCGATATAATAAAAGCAAGAAAGAAAGGGCGGAATCCTCTATGACACGAAAGAAGATATTGGATGTTTTTACAAAGATCAGGGTACAGAAGCAGCTTTATATCATCTTTTTTATTGCTATTTTCATCCCTGTTATTACTATTGGAAATTATCTTGTCTATAATACACGCGCTCTGCTCCTGGAACACTATGAAGACCAGTCACATTCTGATAATCTGAGGGTCAAGTCCCTCCTCCTTGACCTGACCGCCAACCTGCATAACAAAGCGGAGTCCCTGGCCTCTGACAATGAACTGGTCCGTCTGCTTGTCTCCTCCTATTCATCACCGGGCGAGTCTGCACAGGCAATGGAGGCATATGATGGCTTCCGCACTCTTCTGTCTGAGGATGTATCTATCCAGCATTTATCTGTCTATACCTTTAACACAACGCTTGGGGAAGGGAAATATATTCACCAGATAACAGATGATATCCAGAAAGAAGACTGGTTTGAAAGGGCCTCCAAAACCGTGACTCCATTCTGGACAGAGGAGATGGTGGCAGATGACTTCGGAAACGAATCACTTATGCTATGCCTGCACTCCAGAATCTTTCTGCCTCAGATCAACAGCTACGCGATTCTCAATCTGACAGTGAGCAGCAACCATATCAAGAACAGAATAGAAAACAGTACACTAAACACGGTACTGTGGCTGGAAGGTGATGAAATCTTCTACTGCAGCGACCGCCGCGCCATAGATACCAATCTGGAAGCGTATGCCAAAGGCCCCACCGGATATTATCTAGGAAAAATACGTTTGCAGGATTACAGTGTCATCGGATGCGTCTCATCCATGTCCACCGCTTACTCCGATGACATATTCCACGCGGCATCCCTTAATTATGACGGATACCCATACATCAATAAAATCACCAGAATATACCTGGCAATTCTGCTGCTGATCCTCTTCATCACCAGCACTTTTATTTACATCTTCTCCCGGTATTTCAGCCGGCGTGTCATTACACTGAGGGAGTCCATGCACAAGGCCAGCCAGGGTAGTTACCATATCACAGATACTTTTCACGGTGAGGATGAGATTTCGGAAGCTTTTGCGGACCTGAATGTGATGGTGCAGGACATTCTGCGCAAGGAGGCCTCCGTGTATGAGGCACAGATCAAAGCCCAGGAGCTTACCAACCAGCAGCAGCGCATGGAATTCAAAATGCTGGCCAGCCAGATAAATCCGCATTTTCTATACAACACACTGGAAACCATACGCATGCGTTCCCTGAAGGCCGGCAATACAGAGGTAGCCACTGCCGTAAAACTCCTCGGAAAATCCATGCGGTATGTATTGGAGAATACTGCCACCTCCTTTAGCACCCTGGCAAAAGAGCTGGACTATATCCAGACTTATCTGGCGATTCAGAAGTTGCGTTTTCATGACAGGGTGAACTATTCCCTGAGGACGCCGCCGGATATGAACCTGTCAGAATATCAGATCCTGCCTCTCCTGCTGCAGCCCATAGTAGAAAATGCTATCCTGCATGGGCTGGAGGAGGTGGAACAGAACGGTAAGATCATTATCCACATCCATATAAAAGAAAAAAAACTATACATCGAAATTTTCGATAACGGCTGCGGCATGACACCCGGGGAACTGGAACAGATGAACCGAAATATTTACCAGCACCCAAAAGAATCTACCAAAAGCATCGGGCTTTTTAACATTTACCAGAGAATTGTGCTATGTTACGGCCCCGGATACGGACTGAAAGCTAAAAGCAGGAAACAGCGCGGCACTCTGATCACCATGGTTCTGCCTGCACAGAAATTCGGAAGGGAGAAAGAAGAATGAAACTTTTTATCGCTGATGATGAAATAGATGTCAGAGAAGGTATCCGTTACCTTCTGGATTGGGAAAAACTCGGATTTTTTATCTGCGGTGAGGGCAAAAACGGCCAGAACACACTGGAACAGATATTAAAATCACATCCTGACGTGGTCCTGCTGGATATCCGTATGCCCAAACTTTCCGGGCTTGAAGTGGTAAAGCAGGCAAAGGAAAGGGGCTTCCGGGGGCGTTTTATCATTCTGAGCGGATACTCTGACTTTTCCTATGCGCAGGAAGCCATCCGTTTCGGTGTGACCTGTTATCTCACCAAACCAATTGACGAGGATGAATTGGAAAAAGCCGTTCTGGAAGCCAGGGATTCCATTCAAAAAGAACAGGAGACCCGGAAAAAACTGGTCCAGTACCGTGACCGGGCAAGAGAATCCATCCTGCAGGACGTTCTCTGCGGCAAAGCCAACTATGACCTGCTGGACTACCATGACATTATGCTGGAATCCTCTGTCTATCAGGCCGTTATATACACCAACTACAATCAGGAATCTTTTCAGACCACATGGGATTTTGCCGGTATCCTGAGGCTTGCCAACAGGAACCATAATTCCCTGGATTATATTAGAATGGATAACCGGAACGTCATCATTCTGAAAGGAGAATTTGCGCTGAACCGTTTTCAGGAACTGGTTGAACATCATATCAGCCAGCCACAGAAAGGTTCCCCTCTGGATTCCCTGTTTCTCACCTATGGAAGGCCTGTATATTCTGTGGATCAGATCCACACCTCTTACGAGGATGCCGAACTTCTGATGAAACGCAGATTCTTCTGCCGTTTTAACCAGCATGTGCTGGGCTGTGGGGACCTGCCGAAGGAGGCACCTGTTCTTTCACAGAGCACTGTCCCGGAGGATATCTATTCCCAGCGTATCTCTAACTATATAAAATCCGGGAACCGGCATATGCTCCTTGAAACACTGGATGAGCTGAAAGATGCTCTGTATCATACAGATACGGAGATATCCCTTTTAAAACACTTTCTGGCTGATATTATGATCCAGGTAAAGTCCATAATCACACACACCTACGGCAGCATGGATATTCCATTTCCAAACAATGCAGCCATTATAAGCACCCTGGAAGAGAAATGCTACCTGTATGAAATACTGCAGTTCTTCACTATTCAGTTTGAGATGGCCATGAATGCCATAGGCTCCCCCACAAAGGAGAGCGTTATGGATGGAATCCTCCAGTACATCCGGCACAACTACCAGGAAAATCTGAAGCTGGGAACCCTCGCCGAGCTGTTCGGATACAACAGCTCCTATCTGGGCAAAGTCTTCAGCAAAGCTGCCGGCAGGAATTTCAACGTCTATATAGACGAAGTCCGCATAGAAAACTCCAAAAAGCTGCTCCTTGACCACGATTATAAAGTCTATGAGATCTCCCAGCTTGTAGGTTATACAAATGTAGATTATTTCCACAAAAAATTCAAAAAATATGTAGGCATGAGTCCGGCGGAATACCGGAAGTCACATACACAGGAATAAAAATGCACCGTTCATGCAGAAACAGCGAAACCTTTCGACCGGTTTCGCTGTCTCTGCGTTTGTTATTTATTTCTGCTGTTATACTCCTCCACTGCTTGAATCCTGCAGGCTGACTGTTCTTTTGCATTTTTCATATCCAGCTCCAGAACCTCCTCGTAGCCGAGTCCCTTGACTGTATCCTGCATGTGTTTCAGAATACTTTCAAATTCCGCCTCATCTTTGGCAAACACCATCTTCCACGAATCATCCACAATGACTGTCTTACACTGGTTTCTGAGTGTAGTGATATCCGATGACTCCTCCGGTTGTATATAAGAGGTTCCCGGTGAAACTGACAGGGCATTTTTGCTTTCCAGAAACTCTATGGTAGTCTTTGCCCCTCCGGACTTATCCTGCCAGTCAGTATCCAGCGGTGTGGTGTTTTTCTCCAGCACGGATGACCACATGGTGGACAGATAGGGCTCGCCAATTCTAGGGTCAATGTCAACAGGTGACAGAGGCTTAAAGTTTAGTGCCGGGCCGCCGTCTGTCCATTCACCGCCGCCCCACTCTTCAGGGACTTCCACCTTCTCACCTGCAAGTGCCTTATCTCCAAATTCTGTACGCACAGCTCTGTCGTCCTTGATCTCCCAGGTCAGTCCCTCCGGTCCTGCTCCGCCTCCGGACTGTCCGCCAATTTCCATGCCTTCCGGTGAGTACAGCCAGTCAATGAAATCTGCCATCCTCTCAGGATCCTTTGCCTGGCTGCCGATCCCTATGATGGTCTTTCCATTTCCCTCTGCATAACAGCCAAAGGAGAAGGGGGAACTGTCTTCAATAAATGCCGGCATAAAGCCCTTTCCTTCCTTTTTCCGCTCTGCGGTATTGTAAAAGGCCGGCCCCTGATAAGACCACAGAGAGGTAAGTATCTGACCATCCCGATATTTATTTGAGAGGATATCATAATTCTGTGTGGTGGATTCCGGATCCACAAGACCTGCCTGGTTAGCTTCAAAAAGGAACCTCAGTGCCTGTACATACACACCATCACTTGACACCACATCCTGATCATCACTGCCGTCCGCTTTGGACAGCACGAACCCCAGCTCGTTATATCCATATAAGGAAGCATAGTTTTTTGCCCCCACCATCATATTTCCATCCCAGTCCTTGAACAGAGAGATGGCATAGGTTGGTTTGCCGGAATCACTCTGCGGTGTATTCTCCTGCATGGCTTTCATAACAGGGATGAAATCTTCAAGCGTCTTCATCTGTGGATATCCGGCTTCCTTATAAGAATCCCATCTCACATAGGGGGATACCAGAGGCTCGATCCCATCTGCAGATACCTCCGGTGACTGGTTGGATATCTCACTGGGAATGCCGAAAATCCCCTCCTGGCCGGCACTCTCATTGACCTTCTTGATCGCTGTCTCATAATTTTTCATGATCTCTTTATCTTCCAGCAATTCCGTCATATCAGCCAGAAGCCCCGCTTTTACCATATTACTGAAGCGACCGTTGTCTGCACCTGCAATGATCAGATCGCCCAGGTTGCCTGCTGCTGAACGTGTCTGGAACAAGGTATCGCCTCCACCCGCCACATTGGGCGCAATGATATTGAGCTCCATATTGAACTTATCCCTCACCGCTTTCGCAAACCAGCCAGACTGGATTCCCTGGTAATTTGCCAGGGCGTCAAATACGTCCACTGTGATGAATTCTTTATATTTGCTGTTGCTGCTGCCTGCGGAAGCGCTCTTTTCTTCTCCGCATCCTGACAAAACAACAGATACTGTCATAGTAAGACACAAAAATATACCAATCAAACGTTTTTTCATTTTCTATCTCCTCTCATCCTTTCACAGATCCAATCATGATTCCTTTTACAAAGAACCTCTGGAACACAGGATAAACAAATAATATTGGAAGCACCACGATTACGGATACTGTCATGCGAATAGACGTCGGCGTCTGCTGTGTGGCAAGTGTTATCGCATTTATGGCGCCAGTGCCATTATTCCGCACCATAGCGGCCAGGGAACTGGCCTGGTTAATATATGTATACAGAAGATACTGCAGGGAGTACAACTTCTGATCGGTTATGTAAAGGAGGGTATCCTGAAAAGAATTCCACTGTCCCACCGCCGAGAAGATCGCGACTGTAGCCAGTATCGGTTTTGCTGTGGGCAGGATGATCTTCCCGAATATTGTGAAGATTCCGGCTCCATCAATCTCCGCTGCCTCCTGCAGGGATTTTGGCATGGACTCAATATAGGTTTTCACAAGTATGATATTGAACGGCTGTACAATGGCCGGGATCACATATACCCAAAAGGTATTCGTCAGATGCAGTGTCTGCATGGTGATGAACATGGGTATCAAACCGGCATTGAAATACATGGTGATCACAAAGAACCTGTACCAGAATTTTCTGTGCCATAATCTCTCCTGTGTAAACATAAATCCCAAAAATGCTGAGGCTAGTACCGTACAAGCAGTTCCCAGCACAGTCCTTCCAAGGGAAACCAAAGCCGCTGTAGACAGTCCGTCCAGCATGAGTACCTGCCTGTAATTATCAAAGTGAACCGATTTCGGCAGGAAATTAATCAGACCGTTGGAGCTCAGGTCATTGGCACTTATGGTGTTGACGATCATATAGTAAAACGGATAGACACAAATCAGAGTAATTATGAGAAATACCAGATAATTCACAATCTGGAATACCATATCACCCGGTTTTATCTTTCTGCGCTTTTTCACATCTGCCTTCATAAAACTTCCCCCTTCTAAATGATAGACTCTCCGCGAGTCTTCTTGGAAACCAGGTTAACAAGTGCCAGAAGGGTAACGCTGATAATACTTTTCAGCATACTGATTGCAGTAGCCAGTGACAAGCTGCTCCCTGTCATACCTATATTATACACGTAAAGATCCAACACCTGAATATGTTCTTTATTGAAAGAGTTCTGGAACACATAATACTGGTCCATGCCATTATTCAGGAAGTTGGCTACCGACATCATGAGCAGTACAAAAAACGTGGGCATAAGTGCAGGCAGCGTAATATTTCGCATTAGCTGGAACCTGTTGGCACCATCCACTCTCGCGGCCTCATAGAGCTCCGCGTCAATGCCGGCAATCGCTGCCAGATACATAATGGCCCCCCAGCCGAGCCCTTTCCAAAGATTCCAAAGTGTCATCCACAGATATGTATGGGCATCGCTGTCCAGAAAACGGATGGGTGAGGTAATGATGCCCAGATTCTGCAGCAGAGTATTTACCATACCGCTGTCTGTGAAAAGGCTGAATGCCACAGAATACACAAGCACCCAGCTTATGAAATTGGGAAGGGTGGTCAGGGTCTGTACCAGATTCTTGAACCATTTGCATTTGATCTCATTCAGAAAAACAGCAAATCCTATGGGCAGCATGGATGTGAGGATTCCCAGCAGGCTCATGGCAAATGTGTTCTTCATTACCTGCACCATCTGTGCAACCTGTGTTTTGTTGGCAAAAAGAGTTTTGAACCACTTCAAGCCTACAAAATCACATTGTGACAATTTAAGCGGAGGCTTATAATCAAACAGCGCATAGATCCATCCGTGCAGTGGAAAGTAAGAGAACAGGAAGCTCAGTATAATGAACGGTACAATGCAGTAGAACAGCCTGCGGCTCTGGGTAGATGATTTTCTCATTCTTTCTATCTCCTTCTATTTTATTTTGCTGCAGCTTATCTTCAAGTCACGATTATTGTAACATTCTATGTTTTGCCGGAATACCGTCCAAATCGGACTGCTGATATGGAGAAAATCATATTTTTACAGGTGTTTTTGGCAAATCTCTATTTTGTTCTGTATTTTATCTCGATTCTTTTCTATAGTTTTTTGGCCGGTTCTCCCCTACTATGAATTCAGTAACCGGAACAGTCTAAAAAACCACTCCCGGCAGACTCTAATACAATAAATACCTGTTAAGGTAAAGGAGGTTTCTATGAAATTCAACATTGACAGTCCTGTTTTTCAATTTCTGGGCACGCTTGCTGATTTTACATTACTCAATCTTGTCTTCCTGGTAAGCTGTATCCCTGTGGTCACGATCGGTCCTGCCGTATGTGCTCTCTTCTCAGTTGTCCTTGGGGAGGTCAGAGGAGAACATGGCGATATGGTCCGCACATATATGCGCGCTGTGAAGGAGAACTTCAGATCCTCCTGCTTTCTGGCTCTTTTCTACTTTATTACCGGCGCCCTGCTGCTGTTTCATTTCGCCTTCTGGCTGCAGATGAATACATGGATGGGAAATGCTGTGCTGGTGCTCCTTACATTCTGTACAGCCTTATATGTCCTTTCCCTGATGTACGCCTTTGCGCTGAATGCCCGCTTTGAAAATCCTATCAGGAGAACGCTTAAGAATGCGGTACTGCTGGCACTCTCAAATCCAAAGCAGACCGTTCTCCTGCTTCTTATGGCGGCGCCCGCCACAGTGCTTCTATTTTATGTCAACCCGTTTTTCCGTATCCTTCTTGTACTTTTCGGCAGTTCTTTTCTGGCATACTGTCAGGCTTTTCCGCTCACCAGGGTCTTCAGAAAATATGAATAAACACACAGAAAAAGGACACCTCAGCCGAAGTGTCCTTTTTCTGTATAAAATCATATTTTATTTTCTGCATATCAGCCGGTTTATCTGGGCTCCCATATACCCTCCTCCGAACCCATTGTCTATATTCACCACCGAAATCCCTTCCGCACAGGAATTCAGCATGGTCAGAAGGGCTGACAGTCCGCCGAAGTTGGCTCCATATCCTATGGAGGTGGGCACTGCAATGACCGGCACCTCCACAAGGCCGGCAACCACACCGGCCAGGGCGCCCTCCATTCCGGCCACGGCCACAATGGCGTTGGCGTGGCGCAGACGGTCCTGCTGGGAGAGAAGGCGGTGGATTCCCGCTACACCTACATCGTAAATACGCTCCACATTGGCGCCAAAATACTCTGCGGTCCTGGCTGCCTCCTCGGCCACCGGAATGTCGGACGTACCGCCGGTGCAGACAGCCACGCATCCCTCTTTTGCCGCATTCTCCTTCTCAATGACAAGGATATGGGAAAGGGGGTCGTACTGTACCTGGGGAAGTACCTCCTTCACAGCAAGATACTGGTCCTCTCTGGCTCTTGTGCCCAGGACACAGCCGTCCTGCTGGTAAAAATGCTGATAAATGCCTACCAGGTGGTCCGTGGCTTTTCCGGAACAGAACACTACTTCACCGAACCCGGAGCGGATTCTGCGGTGATGGTCAAGCTTTGCATAGCCCAGGTCCTCGTAAGGTATCTTTTCCAGCATTTGCTCCGCGGTTTCAAGAGACATCTCTCCGCTTTTCACCTGGAGCAGTATATTCTGAATATCCATATATCTTTCCTCTTTATAAGATTTCAACACCGGCATTGCTGCAGGCAGTCAGGGTAGCTTCGTCCCAGATGGAGGACTGTACCTCTCCCACATGTACCTTCTGCAGAAGAAGCATGCACACCCTGGACTGGCCGATGCCGCCGCCGATAGTGAGGGGCAGTTCGTTGTTTAAAAGCATTTTGTGGAAAGTCAGATTCCTGCGCTCATTGCATCCGGCTTTATCAAGCTGTTCACTGAGGGTTTTGGCATCCACACGGATTCCCATAGATGAAATCTCCATGGCACACTGCAGAGGCTCATGCCAGAACAACAGGTCACCGTTTAATTTCCAGTCATCATAGTCCGGTGCCCGGCCGTCATGCTTTTCCCCTGATTTTAACAGGTCACCGATCTGCATGATGAAGATCGTCTTCTTCTCCCTGGCGTAGGCGTTCTCCCTCTCCTTCGGCGTCAGGTCAGGATACATATCCTCCAGTTCCTGGGAAGTAATGAAGGACACTTCACGGCACAGCTCTGTGTCCAGGTTTTCATAGTGGTATTTCACCTCTTCCAGCGCGTTGCAGATGGAGTTCACGATTCTGGTCACCGTATCCTTCAGATAATCCAGGTTCCTGTCTTCCGCTGTGATGATCTTTTCCCAGTCCCACTGGTCCACATACGCGGAGTGCAGATTGTCAAGCTCCTCATCCCTTCGGATGGCGTTCATATCGCAGAGGATTCCTTTTCCTACATGAAAATCATAGCGGTAAAGGGCCATACGTTTCCATTTTGCCAGGGAATGCACGACCTGGGCATTCATATTTGCATCCGGGATATCAAATGTTACAGGGCGCTCCACACCGTTCAGATCATCATTCAGACCGGAAGCCGGATCTACGAAAACCGGCGCTGTCACTCTTTTCAGATTTAAAGCCAAACATAGTTTCTTCTGCATCAGATTCTTGATGATACCAATCGCTTCCTGTGTCTCATAGCTGGATAAGCATGAATGATACTTCTCTGGTATTGTTACTTTTCCCATGTCTCTTTCCTCCCGTTTTTTATGTTCTATGGAATGTCTGCATCTGCCCGTTTTCGGCGGATAACAACTGTTTTTTATTTTATTATAAAAAAGCAGTGTTGTAAATAGTCAATTCCCTCATCAGCTTACTGTCCGCTCCGTGTCCGGCGGGACAGCGGCGTGTGAGCAGCATCTTAATCAAATCGCCGTATCCGCTTTCTGTACGCACCTATGAGGATCACCATGGCGCCCAGCCAGGCACCTGTCTCGGCAAAATAGATGCCCTCTTTTCCTATTATAAGGGGCAGAAGGAGCGCAATAAGGATTCTCATGACCAGCTCCGCGATTCCGGAGCACATGGGAATGAGGGTGTCACCCATGCCCTGCAGGGCGGAACGGTAAATATGGAGCAGATAGAGAATGATCAGCGTTGCCCCCATGACCGCCAGATAATTATATGCAATGGTCAGCACTTCTGATGCATTGGATGCCTCCGGGGAGATAAATATTTTCAGGATACTGCGCCCGAAAAGGAGAAGCACAGCACCGATGGCAACTGCGATCCCTATGGATATCTTCGCTGAGGCACGGACACCTTCCTTGATTCTGCCGTATTCCCCTGCCCCCAGGTTCTGTCCCACAAAGGAGGATGTGGCGTAGCCAAAGGAGACTGCCGCCAGCTCCAGAAGACCGTACAGCTTGTTGGTTGCCGTAAAACCGGCTACATATAAAAGGCCGAATCCGTTGATGACGTACTGGATGACAATGCCTCCGAAACCGATGATCACATTCTGGAATGCTACGGGTATGCCAAGGCCCAGCAGATGCCCTGCCATCTCCCAATCCCATTTCCAGTCCGCTTTTTCTATATTCCAGATACCGTACTTTTTAAGCTGCCAAAAGCAGATGGCGCCTGAGCATACCTGGGCCAGCACAGTTCCCAGCGCTGCGCCCTCCACGCCCCAGTGAAATACCAGGACAAAGATAAGGTCCAGGATAATATTCACGGCAGAAGCTCCTATCATGGCCCGCAGCGGCGTCTGGCTGTCCCCCATGGCCCGCAGGATACCGGAGCAGATATTGTAAAGAGCCGTTGCCACCAGTCCGAACATGAGGATCAGCAGATAATTATGGGCCGGCTGGCGGATATTATCCGGCACACGAAGCAGACCAAGCAGGCGGGACAGATTGCCGATGAACAGAGCCATGATCAGCAGAGTGATCAGGCTTCCCGTCCACACGGACATTGCCACTGCCTTTTTCAGGCGTTTTTCATCTTTTGCCCCGAAACACTGGGCAATGAGTACGGAAAAGCCCTGGGCCACGCCTGTGATCCCCCCCATGGCCGTAAAACTCAGCCAGTCTGAAGTTCCAAGGGCTGCAAGAGCCTCCACACCCACGCCGCGCCCTACAATGACACTGTCCATCACGGTATATAGCTGCTGGAATACGTTTCCCAGCATGAGGGGAAGGGCAAAGGAAACGATGATACCTGCCGGCTTCCCGCTTGTCATATCTCTTGTCTTTTGTCTCATCACATTCTCCTCTTTCACCTGTGCCCGGTACAAAAAAACGCACAGCCTGTAATGTTGTATTATATCACTTTTACAGGCTGTGCGGTAGACATTATTCGATTCTGTTTTTCATTCTATTTCCCGAGACGGATCACATTCCAGGATGCTTTTTTCAGTACACTGGTCATGACGCCGTCATCCAGGCTGCTGCGGTTATCCGCATTGGCAGGAGCGACTTTTTCCATCCCCAGGCCGTTGACTGCTTTCAGGTCTTCATTTTCCAGAACGATGTGTTCCAGGATACGGTATCCCTCAAAGCTTCTCACATCTGTGCTAAGTTCCACATCTTCCTCCAGGTTACGATTCACGGCAAAGATGGTCACCTCATCTGCCTCCTCATTGTAGACAGCTACAGACTCCACGTCAGTGATCTCATCGTGTTTTGCCGTGGCATGTTTTGTACTGTTCATAACAGGCAGAAGAGCCACACCGCGTCCGTATTTGGATGCGTGCATAAACGGATAGAAAATGGTCTGTTTCCAGGCGCCGCCTGCGGCATCTGTCATGATGGGTGCGATCACGTTCACAAGCTGCGCAAGGCATGCCATCTTCACACGGTCTGCGTGTCTGATCAAAGTGATGAGCATCAGGCCCACCAACAGGGCATCCTCGAAGTTGTAGATATCCTCCAGCATGGGCGGTGCCACCTGCCACGGATGGTTCTCTGTGATGTCATCATCCGCCGCGTTGGAGTGGAACCATACATTCCATTCATCAAAGCTCAGATTCATAACCTTCTTACTACGTTTTTTAGCCTTTACATAGTCACAGGTGGAAATGATGGTGCGGATGAAATCATCCATATCATCTGACTGTGCCAGAAAATCATTGCTGTCATCATCCCGGTTTCCGTAATACTGATGCATGGAGATATAATCCACGTAGTCATATGTATGGGAAAGTGTAACTGCCTCCCAGTCAGGGAATGTAGGCATATCCCGGTTGGAGCTTCCGCAGGATACCAGCTCAATGGAAGGGTCGATCAGGCGCATTGCCTTTGCGGTCTCCTCAGCCAGACGTCCGTACTCCTCCATGGTCTTATGACCGATCTGCCAGGGGCCGTCCATCTCATTTCCCAGGCACCATACTTTGATGTTGTGCGGGTCTTTCACTCCGTGTCTGACACGCATATCACTGTATTTTGTTCCTGACGGGTGGTTGCAGTATTCCAGCAGATTGCAGGCATCGGAAATCCCCCTTGTGCCCAGGTTCACTGCCATCATCACCTCTGAGTTCACCTGTTTTGCCCATTTTGAAAATTCGTTGAGGCCAACCTCATTTTTCTCCAGGCTTCTCCAGGCCAGTTCCAGGCGGTTTGGACGTTCCTCCACCGGACCTACGGAATCCTCCCAGTAGAAATTGGAGACAAAGTTTCCGCCCGGATAGCGGATGATGGGTACGTCCAGCTCCTTTACAAGCTGTACCACGTCCTGACGGAATCCGTCCTTGTCCGCAGCCGGATGTCCCGGCTGATAGATGCCTTCGTACACGGCACGTCCCAGATGCTCAATGAAGGAACCGTAAATCCTCTTGTCCACAGGTGCGATACGGAATTCCTTGTCCAGCACCATCTTTGCACGTCTGCTCATAAAATCAAATCCTCCTAAAATAAGTCATGTACTATGGGGTAATTATAACACTTGTATGGAAGTCCGGTAAACTTGTACTTTCCCTTGTCACTCTTTTACAGCGCCGGCTGTCATACCTTCGATGAAATACTTCTGGAAGCATACGAACAGGATGAAGATCGGCACAATGGAGAAGAAGGAACCCACTACCAGCAGGCTGTAATTATCTCCGTAAGGGTTGATCAGGGTGTTCAGACCAAGGGTCAGCGTATACTTTTCAGAAGAACGGATCACCAGCAACGGCCACAGGTAGTTGTTCCATGCATTCATACCATTTAAAATAGCCATTGCGGCAAAAGCCGGCTTCATGATCGGAATGATCAGTTTGAAGAAAATACCGTACTCTGTGGCACCGTCAATACGTCCTGCTTCTATCAGAGACTTCGGCAGCCCCAGCAGATACTGCCTGAAGAAGAAGATGGTTGACGCGTGAGCCAGGAAGGGAAGCACAATTGCTCCGTAATTATCCATCATTCCCCAGCTTGAGATCTGTTTGTACAGAGGAAGCATAACAACTTCCAGAGGAATGGAGAGGATGATCAGTACGATCACAAAGAGTACCTGTCTTCCTTTAAATTCATAGGCCGCAAACCCGTATGCCACGAACGCGCTGATGAGCAGCGTGAGCACCACTGTGATCACGGTCAGGATGATACTGTTCGTAAACCAGGTCCAGTAATCATGGGAGCCTGTGAACAGAAGCACATAGTTGTCCAGGTTCATGACAGAAAAATCCAGGTCCAGATTCAGCCCATACTGAAGCAGATGTCCGCCCGGCTTAAAGCTTGCCAGAAATATGGCATAGATGGGCAGGATGATCAGAACAGCCAGGATGGTAAAAAGGACGAGCAAACCTGCTGTGGCAAATCTGTCTTTTTTTCTTCTTGCTTCGTTTTTATCCATAGCCATATCAGCGTTCCTCCTTCTTGAATGTTCCGGTCACGGTAAGCTGGATCAGGTTGACGATCATGACCACGATCAGCAGGACCAGACCAACGGCACAGGCATAACCCATAGCCCGTTTTTCAATACCCTGGCGGTACAGATATCCCACAATGGTAAGACCGATATTCTGCGGTGAGTTGTTTCCCTTCCATAACATGTAGCTTTCCAGGAACATGGACAGACCTGCATAGATACTGATGGTCAGCACGTATACGGTTGTTGGTTTCACAAGCGGAAAGGAGATTTTTTTGAACTGCTGCCATTTGGACGCACCGTCTATGGATGCTGCCTCGTATAAATCCGTGGAAATACTCTGTAATCCGGCAAGGAAATAGAGAATATTTACACCGGTCCATCTCCAGCAGGCTACCAGAAGCAGTGCAAAATATCCGGTCCACTGGCCTTTCAGCCATTTGATGGGGGAATGTCCGAAAAATTCAATCACGCGGTTTGCCAAAGCTGTATCCATTTCTCCGAAGATCAGACGGAAAATGGTACCTGCAACAACGACGGATGTCAGCGCCGGCAGGAAATAAATGGATTTGAAAAATCCGGGTTTTTTCATTAATTTACTGTTCAGAAGACTTGCAAATAAAAGCGGGAACGGAATCAGCAGCGCGCAGGTTCCGATCATATATTTTACACTGTTCCAGACTGCCTTCAGGAAAATCTTATCAGACAGAAGCCTCTCATAGTTTTTTAATCCTACCCATTTATCTTTTAACACATCCTGAAAGCTTAAAAGTACGCCGTTTCCAATCGGGAAAATCCAGAATAACAGTACCGTAAGTACAAACGGCAAGACAAACACGTAAGGAGCTGCTTTCTGTGAGTAAAAGAATTTTTTCACTTTGTTCATTTTATACTCCTTTCTCTCTCCTCCAACAAAACTGCAGCCTGACCCGACGGTCAGGCCGCAGCGATAACTTATGAATTTTTATTCAGCAAATTCGTTCTCTAAGGAATCCTGTGCATCGTCAAGAGCTGTCTTCACATCTGCGTCAGATTCAAAAATATCGTTCAGTGTAACGGTACAGAAGGTGTTGTTTACAGACGGCATTTTCTCGTCTGTATAGCATTTCAGAAGGCCGATGCCGTCAGCCAGTTCGTTCAGTGTGTCAAATGGTTTTGTATTGAAATACTGGATAAATGCATTGTCCGGGTTCTCTGTAATGGCTGTGTCTGTCCAGAGAGCTGTGTTGACCGGATCAAATCCCAATACATTCCATACTTCCTCGTTGGCTGTCTCGGAAAGTTTGATATAAGCAAATACTTCTGCTGCCAGGTCTGCGTTCTCACTGCCTGCCACAACTGCGGTACCTGTTCCGCCGCCGCCGATGGTCTTAACCGCGTCGTTGTCACCCCATACCGGAGGAGCTGCGATGGCTACTTTGCCTTTCAGGTCTGTCATGTAGCTTGTGTAACGGCTTGTCTGCCAGAACGGCATGATAGCTGCTGCCACATCACCGGAGTTGAATAACGGATATGCTTCCTCATTGTCCGGCTGTCCGCCTGCGATGGTATCCAGGGCGCCTGCTGCCTGCATGTCTTTCATATACTGTAAGCACTCTACCATTTTGTCATTGTTTACATCCAGCTTGCCGTCCTCTGTCATGTAGTCTCCGCCCTTCTGAGCCAGCATCAGGTTCAGAGTCCACTGTGCTGTTGTCTCAGCTGCCGCGAAGGTTTTTCCTGTAGCTTCTTTGTATTTCTCACCTGCTGCTTTGAAGTCATCCCAGGTCTTGATCGTGGTGTAATCAACGCCTGCTGCGTCAAGAGCCTCTGTGTTGTAGAAAGCAACGGTTGTTCCTACATGAGTGGGCAGTCCGTAATATTTTCCGTCCTTGGAGTATAAGTCAAGTCTGGACTCAACCACGTTCTCTTTGTAAGGTGCGATCACATCAGATAAGTCTTTCAGTCCGACTTCGCCTGTCATGAATGCCGGGAATTTACCTAACTCAATATCAACTACGTCGGGAGCACCCTCGCCGGATTCCAGAGCCAGAGATAATTTGTTGTGCATATCATCATATGCCATATTGGAAAGAACCAGTTTTACTTTCTTGTCCGGATTTTCCTCATTCCATTTCTCTGCCATATTTGTATAGAAATCCTGGTGGTTCTCAATGAATGTCCAGACAGTAAGTGTGGTGACATCATCACCTTCCACTTCCATCTCTCTTTTACCTGTCTCCTTGGTGCTGCTCTCTTTTGCATCGTCTCCGCCTTTGGATCCGCATCCTGCTAACATAGTGCCGATCATGGCTGCGCTGAGTAATGCTACTAAAACCTTCTTCTTCATTGTTGTTGCCTCCGTTTCTTAATATTATAGATGCTTTGTAACTTTCAGTGTCTCCACAGCTCCGGGCAAAAGTCCATGTAAGATCGTCTTTCGTGATGTGATTTTCACCTGGCTGTAAAGCGCTGTCGCTGAATCGTTACGTTCCTTTATCAAATCAGAGGATTTCTCCCTCTGTATGATACAAATGTTACAGCAGTTCTTTGATCCAAACCAGCATCTCGCCGGTTGTACGGTTGCCCCAGTGGCAATAGGGAACTGCTTTTAATTCAATATCTTCAAGTTCTGTCTTACATTCCCGGTATAAGGTATCGTCATCCCAGCAGGACTCTGTTATTTTCTTACCCTTCAGGCAGATCACAGTGGTTCCGCCCAGAAGCTCCGGTTCATAATGCTCTGACAGTTCCTGTCCCGTATCCACAAAAACAGATGCCAGGTTGCTGCCGTTGTCCGTCTCCTCCAGACAATACACAAGGGGCCCTCTCATAAGTGCTGCCTTGCCGCTGTCTGCCCGTACTTTTGGGTTTGCGTGGACAAATCTTGGTTTTATGTCAAATTTCAGGGTGATCTCTTCCTGCTCCAGCTCACCGCTTATGAGCAGGTAGCCCTTCTCTGTCTTTGGCTCTCTGATCTTTTCACCGTTTCGGAATACACAGTAGGTTTTCACCCAGCCGGGAATCCTAAGTGCCAGGGTTCCTGTTGTCTTGTGCTCCGGGTGAAGACTTATGTTCACTGTGCCGTCATCCAGATATCCGCTGTCAATCTTTACGCTGCATTTTACACCGTTTATGACAGTCTGCGCCTCGTTGGAGACATATAAGTTTATGTACAGGGAATCCTTTCCCTTTCCGTACAGGTATTGCCCCAGGGATGCCAGCGTTCTGGCTATGTTTGGCGGGCAGCATGCCACGCCGAACCATTTCTGCCGCACAGGCTTTACATGTTCCTTTGAAGTTCTCTCCAGGCAATTGTCCGGCCATACCTCCAGAGGGTTTACATAGAAGAAGCTCCTGCCGTCCATGGCGATTCCCGCCAGGACCGTGTTATAGAGTGCTGTCTCCGCCACATCCATATATTTTGCTTCCCCTGTGATCTCGGCCATCCTTCTGCCGAACAGCGCCAGGCCGATGGATGCACAGGATTCTGAGTAGTTACAGTCATTCGGCAGGTCATAATCCGTGGTAAAACGTTCCAGAAGCCCGGAAGAACCTATGCCTCCTGTGATGAACATTCTCTTCTTCACCATATTGTCCCACAGGGTTCTGCAGGCATCCAGCAGGGATTCATCCCGGTACTCGTATGCCAGGTCTGCCATGGCACAGTACAGATATACGGCACGCACTGCGTGTCCCTCGGCGGTCTTCTGTTCCCTGACCGGAAGGTGGGATTGTGAGTATGCCGGGCTGTAATCCTTGAATTCCGGGAAGATCTGCCGGTATTTCTCACCTTTTTCCTCCTGGAAGAAGTAATTCTCCCCCACACCTCTCTGCTCTACAAAATATTTGGATACCTCCAGATATCTTTTCTCTCCTGTTGCCCGGTAGAGCTTCACCAGCGCCAGTTCCACCTCCGGATGTCCCGGATAGCCGTGGCACTGTCCCTCATCCGGACCGAACTTTTCACAGATAACATCCGCAAACCTGGATACGATCTTCAGAAACGCGTCCTTGCCTGTGGCTTCATAATAGGCAACAGCAGCTTCTATCATATGTCCCGCTGTGTATAGCTCATGCCCTTCTTTCAGGTTTGACCATCTGCGATCCGGCTCCTGAATGGTGTAATAGGTATTCAGGTATCCGTCAGGACACTGGGCCTTACCGATCAACTTAATCGTTTCATCAGCCAGACTTTCCAGCATCTCATCCCTTCCGCCGGAAGCCAGGGTGAACGCGGCGGCTTCCAGCCACTTTGCCACATCCGTATCCTGGAAAACAGCTCCCTGAAAGGTGCCTGTCTCCTCGCCGGCGGCGATTCTGAAGTTTTTGATGCAGTGGCTTGGCTCTGCATCCGGTACATTGTCATTCAGTGTTTCCCATTGGTAAGGGAGAATCACATCTTTTACCAGCCGGATATATTTACCCCAGAACGCGTCCTCTACCCTTATGTCACCAAGAGGCAGGGACTGTAATTTCTCACCGTTCATACTTGCTCTCCCTTCATATCTCTTTCCTTGCTCCGGTCAGCCCGGAGCATTTCGCCCTCAGATCATTGGCTGCTCGTCCTTTGATGAGGTTTTTGTTATTAAACGTTTAAGCCTATATCTTTTCCATCACTCTTATTTTGTTTCGGATATCCGCCTGTTTTATTTTTTCTGAGCCATTCCTGCTGTTTTAGTTATTTTTACTCAGCGGCTCTGTGTGTTTTTCTCTTTTATAGACCACTTTTCAGATGTTTTCAAGTTTGTTAATTCAGATATATTTCCATTAATCACTATTTTAAATCACTTATTCTCTGTTTTTCTCGTTTTTACTCTTATTTTAAATATTTACACAACTATTTTTATTTTTAAATCGTTTAAGTATGTGCATATTGTACAATTCTTTATTTTGATAAAGCCTTTTTTGCGCTGTTCCCCCTTTCATTCTTTGTACAAAACCACAAAAAAACAGCCTCCGGGGGATGTGCTCCACATTTCCCCGAGAGGCTGTAAAATTTTTCTGTTTTCCTTACTTGTACCATCGTTTCAGGAACTTGTACCATTGCTGCTTTTTTGTCCCTGACTGATATTTCTGACGGATTTACGCAGCAGACGCTGGCATTTCACCTGGTAGACTGCTTCTGTTTTCTGTTCCGGAATCTCTTTTTCAAGAAGACCGATCATCACTTCCCCGGCACGGTATCCGATATCGTGCAGAGGCAGGGTAATGGTGGTCAAAGGCGGTTTATAATAACTGGAAAGTTCCCTGTTGTCATACCCTGTTATGGAAATATCCTGTGGAATCTTAAGTCCCAGCTCATCCAGACGGTCATATACGCCGCCTGCCATCAGGTCATTCATGCAGAAAATGGCTGTCACCCCTTTTTCCAGCAGTTCATCTGTATACATGTATCCTGCAGGCCGCGTCCAGTCTCCTGTCTTTACAAGCTCCGGGTCATACAGGATTTTATGGTTCAGCAGGGCTTTCTGGTATCCGATCAGACGCGCCTGCATATGAAGGCTGTCCGCTTTACCTGTGATCACCCCAATCTTCTCATGTCCGTTCTCAATAAGATGATTGACAATATCCAGCGCTCCGTGCTCGTCATCCACCACAACGGAAGGCACCTTACCGCTTCTTGTATAGCCGTATGCCATCACCGCCGGTATGGGAAGGTCCTCGGGAATACACCGTATCACACGCTCATGGGCTGTCACATAGATGATTCCCTCCACCTGCTTTGCCATGAGTTTTTTGATTTCCTGCTGCACAATCCCGTAAAAATCCGTTCTTCCATAGTAAGTGTCATTATATTTCTTATAGAGCCTTAAGTTGGTCAGCAGTATCTGGTAGTCCACTTCCTCACAGTATTCTGTTATCCCGTCTATGATATCCGGAATGCTGAAAATGGTCATATCCTCAGCAATAACCCCTATGCTCCTGGAATTCTTCGTCTTCAGGTTTTTAGCCATGTAGTTGGGCATATAGTCCATCTCCCTGGCCACCTTCAGAACCATTTCCCTTGTATTCTCACTGGCCCCCGGCTTGTCGTTCAGAATATTCGACACCGTAGCCACCGAGACATGACATGCCTTTGCAATTTCTTTGATCGTAGCCATAATTACCCCCGTACCGCATCGGCGGACTGCCCGCCGCATCCTTTACTTAAACGTTTTATATATTAATTAAATACTTGTTTTTACCTGCTTGTCAACCCTTTTCTTTTGTGTTAAGATGAAAATACTCTTATTTTGTTAAAACATCTGCCCAAAAGGAGTTATTATGAAGAACATGCATATACTTCCCTGGGATGATTCTCTCTGCAGAAAAGGTCAGAAAACGGCCTGGCTGCGTCCTTATACCCTGGATTGGAACAATCCGGAATCTGACAGTCTTCACCTGGAATACAGCTACAACGGGTCTGACTGGTATCAGTTAAACGGAAACAATGGAATCTGGTTCCCGGATTTCGGTTCCAAAAGGCTGCATTCCCCATCCATTTACCAATTAATCAACGGCACTTATCTGATCGCGGCGTCTGACGCGGTATATGAGTCCAGCATGCATCTTGTATGCACAACAGATTTTATCCATTATACGGGAGCAGTCTGCACAGGCAGGGATTATGAATTTGAACAGCTCTACCCGATCACACAGAAGCCGGCCCCAAACGGCGCCGTTGAAATTCCGATGGAAATTCTCTCAGAACTTCAAAAAAATTACGGAAAACCTGAGCCGGTGCTCCTGCACGCGGTGGAGGAAGTCCATATCACCGCAAAACCGGGAGAAAAACGGTCTTTTCCGGAAAGAGTCACTGTGGAGTATACAAACGGTATGCAGGAAGAGCGGAAAGTCCGCTGGAATCTGTCCGAAACTGATAGGATAACCAAGGACTGCCAGACCTGTGAAGTGACCGGCCGCCTGGAGGAGACACGTTTTCCAAATCCCTTTATTTATCACAGAGCGGACCCGTTTATTTACAAGCACACGGACGGTATGTATTATTTCACAGCATCCCATACCGATATGGAGCACAATCTGGACGGAAAATACCAGTATCTTTACATAATCCTGCGCCGGGCTTCCACCCTGGGCGGGCTGGCAGACGGTTCCGGGGCCTATGAGGAAAAGGTGGTCTATGAGCGCCGGCCCATAGCCGGAGGCACCTTAAGCCCTCATATCTGGGCACCTGAGATCCATTATATTGACGGAAAATGGTATATTTATTACACCACCACCATATCGGAGGAATCCTCCTGGCGCATCCGCCCCCACTGTCTGGAGTGTAAAGACCGCGATCCCCTAACCGGGACCTGGGAGCAGAAAGGCCCGGTGGTTACTGAGGTAAAAGGCGATATTGCTTTCACGGATTTTTCTCTTGACCATACACATTTTGAACATAAAGGAAAACATTATTTTCTTTGGGCGCAGAAAACAAACAATATCTCTGACATTTTCATTGCACAGCTCTCCAACCCCTGGACGCTGTGCACCCCGGCTGTCCGCCTGTCCCATCCGGAATACGCCTGGGAGCTGCACGGGTTCCCCGTAGATGAAGGCCCCGGCATTATCAAACACGGAGGTAAGATATTCCTGACCTTCTCCGGCAGCGGCACAGACGCCCTGTACTGCGTGGGACTCCTCTATGCAGATGAAAATGCAGACCTTCTGGATGCTGCCTCCTGGAAAAAACTTCCCTTCCCCGTATTCCAGAGCAGTCGGGCCACCGGCCAGTTCGGACTTGGACACAACAGCTTCACCAAATCCGACGACGATACGGAAGACCTGATCATCTACCACGGACGCCAGGAGGAACGCTACCTGGTTGATGAGGATTACCAGCCCCTTTACGACGCGGGGCGCAACGCCTCCGTGGGCAAAATATTCTGGGATGAGGACGGAATGCCGAATTTCTCCGTGCCCTCTGAGAGAATCGCGCGCAGGGAGGAAGACTTAACCGTCCGGGCAGTGATAACAATAAAATAAACGTATGACAGGAAAGAAAGAGTTCAGCCTTATCGTATGATCAGGGTGAACTCTTTCTTTTACTGAAAATCTTATATCTTTTAAAGCCTGTCTGTGCCAAGCTCCACTGCCGTGAGGGCCCAGAGGACAGCGGCGACAGCTTCCTGGGCATCTGTTGTCTTCGTATAATCCACATATATATCATAATGAATCTGTACGCACAAACCATTGCAGGCATCTAATACATGAATGTTCCCATCCATACCTTTTACACATTTGGAGAGTATACCTGTATAAGCCCTGCTTATACTCTTTTCATACTTTTCCCCCTGTAATATGCCCAGATCCACACCCTTTTTTAACATATACAAAAACATAGCGCTTCCGGATGTATCATGAAAATTTCTCGGAAAACCCGGTTTATCCACAACCTGATACCACAATCCGCAGCCCTCATCCTGTACATCAAGAAGGCAGTCTGCAAGCATCATAAAATGTTCTTTGATCGTACTTTTCCGAACCCATTCCCCGGGCATAACTGCAAGTACCTCTGCCAGTATCAAAGCATACCAGCCAAGCCCTTCACTCCACACCTCAGGAGAACATCCTGTTATCTTATTCGCCCATGGCGCCTTTTTCCCTTCACTGTAGGCATGGTAAAGCAGCCCTGTCTTATCCTTTTGACATCGGTCAAAAATAACGGAAAGCTGCCTTATCGACTCGCTATAACAATAGGACTCCTCATCCACATATTTCCCATAGCGGACTAAAAACATAAGTCCCATAAAAAGCCCATCCACCCACATTTCTCCCGGACGGTCCTTTCCATGCCAAAATCCATCATCGGGATTTCTCGGGTAATCTTTGAAAACTTCCCTGACCTGCATGCACGCCTTCTTATATCTGTCATCACCGGTGAAATGGTATGCCCACACAATGACAGATGCCGTCATAATATCATCCAGGCTTACGCCGGTAAATAAACAGATATTCCCCTCAGAATCTACATGCTGTTCACAATAATCCATCACATATCTGCAGTATTCTTCTCTGCCTGTTTTCTCATATAACCGGATATACCCCCACAGCAAAAAACCCTGAGGATATGACCAGCTTTTATATGGATATCTATCTGCTCTTGGATATCTTTCCATAAGATTATCCGCAAATGCAGCCGCATTCAGTCTTTTCCCCATCATACTCACCCCCTTTATAGAATTTCCACCGGAAAAGAAATTCCCATCTGCCGCCGTACCTCATCCATGATCCGCATCATACGAAGTGATTCGCTGTGGGGCATCTCGGGACATTCCAGCCGGCCTTCAGCCAATGCTTTCTTACACGATAAAACTTCGTATTCCAAACCCGTTATCTGTTGAGGGACCGTATATTCTTCCAACACATTTCTCTCCAGATCATAAACGGTAATCTTTTCGCAGTTATTGATATTCGTAACCTCTACATAGCCCTTATCCCCGAATATCATACCCCTCCTGTCAGTCTGAACTAAAAACGAACTAAACAGACTGGCGATTTTATTGCCCTCAAAAATCAAAGTCACACAGTCCTGTCCGTCCACACCCCGTTCCGTTTTTGTACAGAATGCAGCTACCTTTTCCACTTTATCTCTGAATGCCATACATGCAAAATTAATTGTATAGATTCCCAAATCCAATACCGTGCCGCCGCCCAGCTTTATATCCTGCAGACGCTCTATTTCAGCCAGAGAGTAACCCAGGTTTGCACAGAGAGAAGTCGCTTTTCCGATAACACCGGAATCCAAAACCTTTTCCAGCATTTTTCTGCTGGGCATATAACGTGTCCATATGCCTTCTGTAAGGAGCACACCCTTTTCTTCTGCCAATTGGAAAACTTCCTCAGCCTGTGATGCATTCAGCATAAAACCTTTTTCACACAATACATGCTTTCCAAAAGAAATACTCAGCTTTACATGTTCATAATGCATAGCAATAGGTGTGGATATATAGACCAGATCCACCTTCTCATCTGCCAGCATCTCCTCATAGGAACCATACGCTTTTTCAAATCCATGTACACGCGCAAACTGCTCTGCCCTGCCATAGTCTCTGGCTGCCACTGCGTAAGCTTCCACTTCACCCTTCATTCCATTGATCGTACGGGCCATCTCCGCTGCTATTTTCCCTGCTCCCAGAAATCCAATTTTCACCTTTACACCTCCTGAAATCCCATTCTGATAAATCCTTTTATGTAATTGTCCTCTTTATTCCGCATAGCCAAAAAAGCCTCATTGATATTATCCATAGTAAATTCATGAGTCAGCAGTTCTGCAGCCGGCAGCCGGCCTTCGGCAATCAAACCCAATGCTTCTTTCAGGCAATCCGTCTGTATTTCATCTCTTCTCTCATGTGCATTGATCACGGTGATGGCCTTCCAATTCCACATTTTCATATTGATCTCCCTGCTTCGTCCGTCACAGTGATAACCAACCACGGAAAGCACTCCATGAGGTTTTACCATCCGCTCTGCCAGTTTCAGTCCTGCAGCGTTTCCTGCAGCCTCCACAACAACAGATACACCGGAAGCAAATATATTGCCCCTCCACTCATCCAGCATATACACATCCGGCACTGTATCCGGTGTATAGACCTCATCTGCCCCTAATTTTAGTGCCATCCTAAGACTGCTCTTTCTTATATCAACCGCTATGATTTTAGATGCTCCCTTAAGTCTCATCAGGGTAATAACTCCCAGCCCCATAAACCCGCAGCCAATCACTGCAACTGTACTGTCAGGCTGCATGTCCACACGTCTTATTCCGCTTATCAGGCATGACCAGGGTTCCGCGATTGCTTCCTCATCGCTGATGTTTTCCGGCACCTTGGCGGCCAGCTTTTCCTCTGAAACTGTGTATTCCGCAAAGGCACTCCGGAAAATTCCTGAAACACGGTCCCCGGGCTTAAATGCCTTCACTTTACTGCCGACTGCTGTCACAATCCCCACCGGCTCATGCCCCAGGATTCTGCCGGTATCATTCCCCCAAATGTAATCCGGCAACTCCGAATTGCACATTCCGCATACCCGCATCCGGATCAGCATTTCATTTTCTTCTATTTTGGGTATTTCCGTCTCTTCTATCCGTATATCACATGCTCTTTTCAATACACAAGTTTTCATATTACCCCCGTTAAAACTAACCCTTCACAGACCCCAGGGTCATACCACGTACAATTGCTTTCTGGAATATAATGACTATGATCAGCATGGGGATGATATAGAGAGATCCTGCTGCTGCCATCAAATCCCACCTTATTCCTTTTTCCTGGGTCAGCATAGTCATTCCCACAGTGATCGTCTTCGCATTTTCACTGGATGTACAGATAAACGCGAACATAAATTCATTCCATGCATTCAAAAATGTAAGGATAACAATTGTGGCAATGGATGGCTTTGACACAGGAAGCATAACCTGCAGAAATGTCTTCATTCTGGACGCCCCGTCAATGGATGCCGCATCAATCAGTTCATTCGGAAGTCCCCTGAAACATGCCTCCATGATCCAAAGACTCATAGGAAGATTAAATGTAGTATTGGCAATGACAAGCGCCAGCTTTGTATTCATAAGTCCCAATTTGGATATATATATGTAAAGAGGAATCAACAGCGTAATAAACGGGAACATTCTTAAAAATACACAGCCTGTAAATATTTTTCTGCTGCCGCAGTATCTGTAATTTGCAAACCCATATGCGGCCGGAATACTCACAATGCATACCAGTACGGTTGTCACACTGGCAACGATCAATGAATTCTTGAAATATTTGTCAAAGGAAAAATTCTGCAGCAGCTCTGTATAGGAATCCATCACCCATTTGCTTGGCATGGAGGGCATATAGATTTCACCCCTGGGCTTAAACGATGTGATGATCAGCCAGATAATAGGCACAAGTACAAATACGGTTGCAGCTATTAAGATGAGATAAATTATCCCTGTTCTTATTTTCCGTTTACTCATTTTCTCATCTCTCCCCTCTTCTGCGCGTTTTAATCTCGTCTTTGTCCCTGCCGATATACTGAATCAGCAGTGCTACCAATATCATAAATATCAGCATAATATAAGACAGCGCGGACGCATATCCCACATTATACTTATTCCAGTTTGTCTTATAAATTAACAGAGAAAGGGATTCTGAAGCTTTTCCCGGGCCGCCTTTTGTCAATACATAAATAGAGTCAAATATACGGAACACATCCATAAAACGAATGACAAGAGCAATGATCAGTGTAGGCTTAATGATCGGAAGCTGAAGCCTGAAGAAAATCTGGATCTTATTAGCCCCATCTATCTTTCCCGATTCAACCACATCCTCTGAGACTGAAGAAAGACCGGTGTACATTAATAGAAATATGAATGGTATGGTTGTCCAGGAGTCCACATATATAATGCTGGCTAATACAATCTTACTGTCTGTCAGCCAGTGTATATTCGATGAGATGATGCCAAGAGATTTTAAGATCACGTTCAAAAGGCCGAAATCATCATTCAGCATAAAGCGGAACAAAAGGCCAGCTACAGTGGGGGCAACCATCATGGGAATCAGATAGACAGTTTTTAAGAAACCCTGCCCCTTTTTGACATTGACGATCAGACCAGCTACAAGCATAGCCAGAATAAATTCAACAACCAATGCGCCGACTGTAATAGTCAAAGTAACCTTTACGGAATTAAGAAAATTCGGTTCCGTAAATGCAGTGATATAATTCTTCAGCCCTACAAATGATACATGCCTCTGGCCAACAAGCCTGTAATCTGTGAAACTGGCTCCAAATGAATAGATGATTGGAAAAACAAATAAAAGTGCCAGGAAAATCATCGCCGGTACTGTCATCAGAAAGCCAAACCTTTCATCTTTTACCTGTTTTGTACTTTTCACACGTTTTTTACTCAATATTTTTCACCATTCTTCCCTATCCTGTAGGTGGGTGCAGATATTATCCACACCCACCTGTACTTTCAGGAGTATTTATTTACTGTTTAATTCCCCTGCATATAGTCGTTTGTTTCCAAGATCTCTTCCAGCTCTGTTTTCAGCTGATCCATTGCCTCCTGGCAGGATATCTGACCTGTGAGAGCCATGTTGATATACTGAGCTGCAGTCTGCTGGCAGTCTGTGGATGCTGCATTGGTCTGTGCCAGATCCATCTCCACTCCGTTCTGCACAGATGCATAGTATGCTTCATTTACTGCAAGCCTCATATCCTTGCCTTCCTGCTTATACTGTTCATTCTGCTGTTCCAGTACAGACTTCCTTGCTGTTGAGGATCCCTGTAATGCACAATAATTAAAATTAGCTTCTTTGGAGGCGAGAATCTTTGCCACCTTCAGGGCCTCCTCCTTATGAGGCGCATCCTTGAAAACGTTCACGGACCAGCCGCCTAACGGTGAAACACCTTTTCCGCTGGTACCTGAGGGCAGACCGTATACCTTTACATTTCCCTCCATATCTGTGCCTTCACAGCGGTCCAGCATATATGGCCAGTTAATAAACATACCAATCTTTCCTGAAATCCACTGAGCATCTACTTCATTGTAGTCATATCCCACGTAACCTTCCGGCATTGCGTGGTCAACATCTGATAAATCTTTAATAAACTGCAGCGTATCTACAAACTCTTTTGAATTACATACAACTTCACAGGTATTATTGTCGTAATCCTTCTTGATATACTTACCGCCGTTGGAATATACAAAGGTTCCCAGTTCATAAGGATCTCCAACTACAGAGCCGCCCATAAACATAGTTCCCCACTCTGCAATATCATCTTTATTAAAGCCTTCCTCATCACCGCGTTTACCGGCAGAGTCCTTGGTCAGATGAATCGCTTTCTCACGATATTCTTCCAGAGTCTTAGGCACATCATCCTCGGTATAACCTGCTTCTTCCCACATCTTGGTATTAATATACATGATCATGGCATCACCGGTCAGAGGATAGCCGTACAGATCCTCTCCAAGGCTGTGCTGCTCCACGTTTCCTTCAAATATATCATCCATATCATCAAGAGGTTCCAGCGCTTCCAGTAAATCCAGTGATCCGAATTGCTTTGCTCCGGATGCGGGAGTAATAGCCATATCAAAAGATTTGGCTCCGGTTGTCATTTCAAGCAGGATCTTATTATCCAGCTCATTTTCAGCATAGCCGACCCAGTTGATCTCACCGTCATAGAGTCCTTCCAAATCCCATTTTGCCATATCGCCGTTATTCGTGTTGTACACTATGGTCACAGCGTCTTTGCTGTCCGAAGTACCTGCAGACGTATCCGTTCCCTCTGTCTCGTCCGGTTTTTCTGTACTTTCTGTCTCTTCCGCCGAAGGGGTATCTGTTTTACCGGAATCATCACTGCCGCATCCAGCCATACCTGTTGCCATCATAACCGCCATTGCAGAGGCTATCACTGCGTTTGCCCACTTTCTTTTCATATCCAAATCCTCCTTGTGATTTTAATTCTTCGTCTTATCGTTTTCGTCAGATCATGAATTTCATTCATGATCTTGTTGCAGTCACCAAATGTGATCAGGCTCCCACTTGGCTCGTTGCTGTCGTTATATCATGAATTACATTCATGATCTTGTTGCAGTCGCCAAATGTGAGCAAGCTCCCACTTGGCTCGTTGCTGTCGTTATATCACATATCACGTACCATCATTTGCTACTGTTTTGCTAAAATATGTGTATCCTCTTCTCCTTTCTTTTGATCCTAACGTTTCTTTGTTACTACATAGTATTATTTAAACATAGCAATGTATTGATTATAATATACCAAAAGAACTGAAAAAAATCAATATGTTTATGAAAAAAAACGACAAAATATAATTTTATACAACAATCATTTCGTTTTATTTTATAATTATCTTACGTTTACTCGCTTTCATATATCATTTTTTACAATTATTCTGTGGAATCCCATCTTTTTGTAATCCAAAAAGGCTCTGCAGCCAAACCGCGAATATATTCGCAATTGTTTTAGCTGCAAAGCCTGAATATTGTTGTCAGTCTATAAAAACATTAACCTCAAATTTATTTCTGTCGCTTCGGTATCTTGCAACCGAATACTCCAGCGGTCTGTCATATGCATTATATCCGGTGGATGAGAAAAGCTGTACCGCGCTTCCCCTTCGTATATCCAGATATTTTACGTCCGAGGAATCTGCCAGATCAGCCTCAATACTTCTGTGGACTCTGTATATTTTCATACCTTCCCCCCTTGTTCCCAGGGCCTCATACAGAGAATCCTCCGCAAAATTGTATTGGAACAAAAATTCACACCTCCTATAGGGAAGATACGTCTTTACCGTAACGATTGGCTCTTCATCTGCGAAACGGCGTCGGTATAAAAAAATCACGTCCTCCTGTTCCGGAAGCTCCAGTGCCTTGCTAACCTCCTCCGGTGCGGATATCTTTTCAAATCTGAGCACTTCTGTTCTGGGCGTCATCCCGCTTCTTCTTATCTGCTGATTAAACGGTTCCAGCCTCTGCACAAATTCCTGATTGATCTTCGGGCGGCATATAAAAGTACCTTTACTTTTCTCCCTGTGAAGCCATCCCTCATTAACCAGTTCCACAATAGCCTGGCGAACGGTTGTCCTGCTGATGCCGAATTGCTCACTTAACTCTGTCTCTGTAGGAATCGCTGCCCCGCTTTCATAGCTGCCTTCTTTTATTTCATTCAGCACCAGCTCTTTGAGCTGAAAATAGAGAGGAATAGGAACTGTGCGGTCCAGTTGTTTATCCCCCAGAAAAATATCAGAACACAATGATTCCTTTTTTTGCAATCTTTTTTTCCTCCAGTTTTCCAAACGCCTCCAACACCTCATCGAACCTGAAATAATCCGAAATATAATCTTTCAGATCGATCGCGCCCGACTGGATCCATGCCAATATCTGATTTGTAGCCTCTCCCTCTTCTTTCTTAGACGGGAACTGCTGGAAATGCAGTTTCCAGTTATAAGGTGCCTTACTCCAATCAAGTTCCATGTTAAGATTCGGTGCAATACCATAGCAGCATATCTGTCCGGTATCACAGATAAGTTCCATTCCCTGATTGATCAGAGAACTGATCCCCACAGCATCTACTACATACTGAACACCTTCCGGGCAGACGGTTCTGACTGCCTCTTTGACATTCTCTGTCCTGCTGTTGTATACATAGGTTGCTCCGCAGGCTTTTGCCTCCTCCAGTTTCTCCGGTATAATATCAAATGCTATGATCGGATGGATTCCCAACAGACTCATAAACCGGATAAAAGTAAGCCCCACCGGTCCGCAGCCAAAAATTGCCACACTCTGGTTTTCCTTCATTCCAAAACGCTTTATAGAACTTAAAACTTCTCTCAACGTTATGATCATACTGGCATCTACCGGGTCGATGCCCTCCGGCAGAACAGTCTGGGCATACGCACAATCCGGAGCGGTCCCCGCCGGATAAGCCGCCAGGTCATGCACCACGCCATATTCACTGAATGCTCCCCAGCCGGACTGCAGTTCCCCATACTTCTCCGGGTCTGCATCCACAAACGGCAGCAGGATCTTGTCCCCCAGATGAAAAGTTGTCACTTCGCTCCCGATTGCGACCACTTCCCCAACGCCTTCATGCCCCAGCATAAGGGGATACATCTCTTCCCCGAATCCTTTGAATTTATGATGTATCAGCTTTGCATCGGTTCCGTTGCATACACCACAGCTTATCATTTTTACCAGGGCCTGTTTTGGTGTAATAGCCGGCTTCTCCACTTCACGGATTTCAAGATTACCATCTCTGTCCACTACTAAGGTTTTCATATGTATTCTCCCTGTTTTATTTTATTTACATCACTATGTCTCTATGTCATTACTTAACTATGTATTTAACCAGAATTATACGAGCAGACAACAGAATTGTCAATCATTTTATTTGTTTTTGAAATTAATTAAAAATACTCTTTCCAAAATCTAAAACCTGTGCTATTATATTTCTCATAACATAGTAATGTAATAACATAGTATTGTATTATTTAACACGTTGACAATAAACTTTTTAAAGGGAGGCATTATATATGCAGACACCTAAATTATTCACTTTATTACCAGAAGAATATGTCAGTACACCGGATGGAATGGAGATTGATAAGAATGGAGATATGATTTTATCCTGCCCCAACTTTGCTGACATGTCCATGCCAAGCTGTATCTGCCGTATTGATCAAGAAGGCCATGTAACAAAATGGTTTGATGTTCCTCTCAATGAGGAAACCCAGGAGGCACGTTCTATGGGAATCGCCTTTGGCCCTGACGGGGACCTGTATATCGTGGATAACCAGGGATGGACCGGCAGACCCGACCTGATACGCCAGGGACGAATCTTAAGGGTTCATTTTGAAGACGACAAGGTTTCAAAAGTCACTGTTGTCGCAAAACATATGGAACATCCCAACGGCATCCGAATCAAGGGTGAATATATGTATGTGACACAAAGCACAATGGAAAAAGTAAAAACAGAAAGCGGCAATGCATTAAGCTGCATCTATCGTTTCCATCTGGATGACCATGATATCGATATAACAAATACCCTGGAAGACCGCAATATTTTTCTTTCCTATGAGACTTATAATCCGCAGGACCAGTATGGTTTGGATGGCATAGTATTTGACCATCAGGGAAATCTGTATGTAGGAAATTTCGGAGACGGCGAAGTCTTTCGGATAACCTTCAACGAGGATGGCAGCGTAAAAGAAAACCGTTCTTTTGCCAAAGATGCAGAAAATCTGCGCTCCACAGACGGCATGACCATTGACCAGTACGGAAATATCTATGTAGCGGATTTTGTTGTAAATGCTATTGCGAAAATTGCTCCTGACGGAACAGTTACCCGTATCGCCCAGAGCCCTGACACAGACGGTTTTCATGGGGAACTGGACCAGCCCGGCGAGCCATGCTTCTGGAACGGCAGGATCATTGTCTCCTGTTTCGACTGTGTAACAGGCGGCGACAAAGTCAACACAGCACATGAACTTCCTGCCACTATGAGCATGCTGGAGGTCGAACCATAGGGAGTTTTTTATGAAAAAATATATTTTAGCCCATGACCTGGGCACATCCGGAAATAAAGCTACGCTGTTCTCAGAAGAAGGAGAGATGGCCTCCAGTGCCTTTGTCCCTTATGACACTCATTATTTTCATTCTACCTGGGTGGAACAGAATGCGGATGACTGGTGGGATGCGGTATGCAAAAGCAGCCGCATGCTGCTTGCAGATGCGGGAATATCGCCAAAAGCCATTGCTGCTGTCTCTTTTTCAGGCCAGATGCTCGGATGCCTCTGTGTGGATAAAAAAGGGACACCTCTGCGCCCGGCTATCATATGGGCAGACCAGAGGGCGCAGAGACAGGCATCCTTAATAGAATCCCGGATATCCCAATGGGACTTTTACAGGACAACCGGACATCGGAATACAGCCTCATACGGAATGCAGAAACTTATGTGGGTGCGGGATAATGAACCGGAGATCTATGAACAGACCTATAAGACATTAAACGCAAAAGATTACATAGTCTTTAAACTCACCGGCAGCTTTTATACGGATTACTCCGATGGGCACAGTAATGGATGTTACGATATCCTGAACTGGAAATGGTCAGAAGAACTTCTGTCTTACGCGGGACTTGACCCGGATAAATTTCCGGAGTTAAAACCCTCCACCTTTATTGCCGGAGGTGTTACCCGCGACGCTGCCGCCAAAACAGGTCTGGCTGAGGGGACACCGGTTGTAATGGGCGGCGGGGACGGAGTTGCCGCAAGTGTCGGCGCCGGTTCCGTACGCCCCGGTAAGACTTACTGCTGCCTTGGTACTTCCGCCTGGATCACTACGGCCTCTGAACAACCTGTCTTTGATGAACAGATGCGCACCGTGACCTGGGCCCACATCGTCCCCGGCCTCTACGCACCCAACGGAACCATGCAGTATGCTGCAGGTGCGTATAACTGGGTTAAGAATACACTTTGCCAGATGGAATGCTATGATGCAAAACGTGACGGCAGCTCACCTTATGAATATATGAACCGCCAGATTGAAAAAAGCGCTCCCGGCGCCAACGGCGTTCTCTTTCTGCCTTATATGCTGGGGGAACGGGCTCCCCGCTGGGACCCTGATTCCAAAGGTGCCTTTATCGGGCTGAAACCGGAAAATACGAAAGGAGATATTCTTAGAAGTGTGATGGAGGGAGTCACCATGAATCTTTCCATTATTCTGGATATCTTAAAGAGCCGCATATCCATCGAGGAAATCATGGTACTGGGAGGCGGTGCAAAGGGACGTGTATGGAGAGATATCATGGCTGATATTTTTCAGATTCCCATAACGGTCCCTGTGCTTTTGGATGAAGCAGGTTCCATGGGTGCCGCTGTAACCGGTGGTGTGGGCGTCGGCCTGTTTGATAACTTCGACGCAGTGGAGAAATTTATCCGGATCCATTCCGTACACCATCCGGTGCCGGAAAACAGCGCTGTATACCAGCACACAAAGGAGCTGTTCGACGAATGCTATTTCTCTCTGCAGTCTGTCTTTAAGAAAATGTAACATATAAACTGATAAAACCGTAACGACAAAGAGAGTCTGCTCTCTGCCGTTACGGTTTTATTTTCAGAATGTAATCACTGTTTTTAATCCCTGCGCACTTTTGGCGTATGCAACCGCTTCCTGTATATGGTCCAGGGTATATTCCCGAGATATGACGTTTGACAGATCAAGCTTTCCGTACTCCACCATTTTCGCTGCTGACCTGTACTGGGAAACATTTGCTCTGGTAGACCCGTAGATGGATAGCTGCTTATAATGAATCAGATTGCTCGGGAGCAATACCTTATCTCTTCCCTGGGGCAGCCCTCCGAAAAAAAGGATCCTGCCGTTCATGCTCATCAGTTCCAGTGATTCTTCCTGTGCCCTTCCGGACGGACATGCTACAATACAGACATCTATCCCTCTGTTGTCCGTCAGTTTCATGATCTCCTCTTTTAGATTTTCTCCGTATACCGGGATAAATTCCGCACACACCTCTGTACACTGCTGCATTCTCTCTTCCGATAAATCCCTTATGAAGATTCTGGACGCACCTCTTGCTCTGGCCAGAAGCGCATGCATCATGCCTATTGGGCCTGCCCCTACAATAAGAACCACGTCGTTCAAATTCATCTTCATTCTGCTCTGCCCGTTCAGTACACATGACATGGGTTCCAGTAGTGCCGCTTCAGAAAAGTCCACACTTTCATCCAGTATCATAAGATTTCCCTGGCTGACTGCATTTCCCGGTATTCTTACATACTCCGCAAATCCACCATCTATATTGATTCCAAATGCCTGATACTGCGGACATAAATGTGTGTTGCCCTCAACACAATGGTCACAGACGCCGCATCCCATATTAGGCGCAATACAGATATGCATCCCCTCTTCGTACCCATTGACCCTGTTTCCCTTTTTTTCTATAACGCCGCTGATCTCATGTCCCAGCGTGCGCGGATTGTGCTCGTCGATACCTTTGCTGCCGTTTTGTATCATCCGCAGATCTGTCCCGCAGATGGCCGCAGCCTTTATCCTCAAAAGGATCTCGTCCTCCTGAATATCCGGAACAGGACATTCCACAAGCCGCAGGTCCTCTTTGCCATATAATTTCGCTGCAAGCATATTATTCTCCCTTCTCACTTTCCAGCTCCACAATGTTTCCCGTTCTTATGGACTCATTGCCTGCCCTGACAATTTCCACTGCCTTCATTCCGTCATAACCGGTCACTTCAGGTTCTGTATCCTCCTCTATACAATTTATAAAACTGATATCCTCACTTAAGTAGGCATCCTCAAACAGATCCATCCAGCTTCTTACCACATCACCTGACATTCCGCCCTCTTTTGTGTAAGTCAATGTAGTACCGTTCTGCAGCCCGCCTATCTGTATATTCCCTTTTGTGCCCACGATATCTACTCTGGAATCATACCCATAGCTGACCCCCTGTGCCCCATCTATATTGCCAATGGTTCCGTTTTTCATTCGGATATTCATAAGGACCGTGTCGTAAAAGTCAGGATACTTCTCCTGCGCTTCCCTGCATCTGTAGTTACCCGCCATGGCATGCAGACATACAGCCTCACTTCCCGTGAGCCAGCGCAGCGTATCTATGTCGTGACTGTTGACCTCCGCAAGAGGGCCGTTGCTCTTCTCAATATCATACATCCATTCTCTGGGTGTGCTTGGCCCGTGGGTGAGAGACTTCACTGTCACCACGTCACCGATAACACCCGAATCGAGAATCTCCTTTGCCCGTCTGAAATTCTTATCGAAACGCCTCATAAAGCCGATCTGCAGTTTTACGTGATGTTCATCCGCGGCCGCTATCATACGCCTGCACTCCTCTTTATTCATGGCCATAGGCTTTTCACACAGAATATGTTTCCCTGCCTTTGCCGCCTCCAGCACTACATCAATATGATATTTTGTGGGTGTCACAACGATCACCGCGTCCACGTCCGGGCGCTTAAGTGCCTCTCTGTAATCCGTGGTATAATAAATTCCGCCCAATTCCTCCGCCGCTTTTTTCGCTGATTCCTCCGCTGTGTCTGCAACTGCAGTCATTTTCGCTCCCGGTACCCTGGATAAAAAATTTCTGGCATGTATCATCCCGGCTCTTCCGGCTCCTACCAGGCAAACTCCTGTCATGATCAAATTCCCCCTTCCGCCTCTCTTTTTTCATATACTCCGGAAACTGCATCTATCAAATGCAGATATGTCTCTGTATTCTGTCTATAGCAATCCCTGTATTCCATATCCGGCTTCACCCTGCTCTGCACTTTCCTGGAAGATAAAACAGGTTCCCTGTAATCCTTTAATATACCTGCACCTACACCGGCTATGACTGCACTCCCTATCAATGCGGTATCCCCTGTCTTAAGGGAAACAATTTCCGTTCCAAGCACTTCCGCCTTGATCTTCAAAAACAGATCTGACCTTGCGCCTCCGCCCACAGCCCACATTTCCCTGAATTCCTGGTCCTTATAAAGCTGTCTAAGTACATGGAGATAATAACTGTATTCATAAGAAATCCCCTCCATGACTGCCCGGTAGAGATGTGCCCTCCTCTGATTCCAGTTCAGGCCAATAAAGCTTCCTTTCACACAGGGATTGTTCGGCAGCACTCTGCCTGCAAAATGAGGAATAAAGATCAATCCGCCGCACCCCGGCTCCACCGTCTCTGCCTCTGCTTCCAACTGTTCATACGTAAGGTTCTCCGTTTCAGAAAACAGATCTCTGAGCCACCTGATATCAAGACCGCCGCCGTTAATATAGGCTAAAGGGAACCACTGTCCGTCTATGGGGGAGCGCATCATCGTCATGGTCTGGTACTCTATGTCCGGCTTATAGGAATTGACCACACTGCAGAGGACGGAAGCTGTCCCCGCACAGTCCAGAAGCATCCCCTCCTCAAACATGCCGGTGCCGAATATGGACGCCGAAGTATCCCCCGCTCCGGCGACGATCTTTGTTCCCGGCCTAAGTCCGCAGGCATGTGATGTCTCTTCCGTAACCTCACCGATTATTTCAAAAGGTGATACAATGCGTGGAAATTTCCCTTTATCCACTTCAAACAGGGTAATCAGCTCATCTGACCACATTTTTCTTAAATTATCCCCAAATCCCGAATACTGCAGGCATGTATAGTCAAAATATGCTTCCTCTCCTGAAAGTCCTGCCATTTTCCCCGCTGCATATGCATGGGGAAGTACGAATTTATAAATCTTATCATAGATATCCGGATGTTCTTTCTTCCACCACAAAATCTTTGGTCCATGGGTATAAGTGACTGGCCCCCCGGTTATGGCTGTAATTCTTTCACCTGCTTTTGCCTGCATTTCATTCATATATTTTTCGCACCTGGTATCCAGCCAGGAGTCATAATACGTGACAGCCTCACCGTCTTCACCAATACCCATGATTCCCGCCATCTGGGAATCAATACCGATTGCAGCTACAGAATCCGCATCCGGTTTTGATGTATCCATAAGCGTTTTGATCGTCTGCAGAACTGACTGGTAAATCTCCCCCGCCTCCTGCCATACAACACCGGGGGCGGGAGAAATGAGATGTGATTCACAGAATGCTGTACGGATCACATTCATATCTTCATTGAACAGCATCGCCTTTGTTCCCTGTGTGCCGATATCCACTCCTATAATATACCGCATTCCTCCACGCCCCTCCTGCATCCTTTATCTGTAATGTGCATCTGCCGCTTCATTCCACGGCTGTGCCAGCAGCTCATCAACCAGGTCTCTGGCCTGCTCATAGGATTTCGTCCTGTGGTCCTCGCACAGCATAAGAACCAGCATCTCTCTGTCTCTGTTCTCATAGGCACTTAGGATGCTCTGGGCTCTGGCCAGTCTTGGAAGGATTACAGCGTTCATCACTCTGTCCGGTAATTTCCCCACGTTTACATTTCGTATTCCATTGGCATTACAGATAACCGGAATTTCCACAAGGATGTCATCCGGGATTCCCTCTATAGCCCCTTTATTTGGCACATTCAGGGTCAGTGTCCTTGGCACGCCGTTGGCCAGTGAATCAATGAATGGAATATGCTGTTCTGTTGTCTCAGATGGGCGGTATGCTTCCATCACGGATTTTCCTGATTCCACTATCTCATTTAGATTTGCCTGTATATCCGTCTTGGAATCCAGATAACTCTTCCATCCTATCTCTGAGTCAAACCCGCCGTTCTTTCCATACCATCTGCATTTTGTCTCAAAATCCGTATGGGTCCACCAGGGTGTAGCGGAACGCACAGCATCTCCGATAGGCATCACACCATATAAGCGGTATGCCTCAATGGCTCCCGGTGAAAGCTGGTCTTTTGAAAATACCCGGTTGGGATCCATATACTTATCACTTTTCCAGTATTCTTCTGCCTTCTCTTCAATCCACTGGTCCAGCAGAGGATATGCATCTTTTCCTTTGTATTTGAACCCTGTCATAAAAATACAGTGATTAAATCCGACAACCTCTACATTGACCTTATCACGTTCAAGTCCCAGTTCTTCAATAATCTCTTTGTATGCATTATGCCCATGGCAGACTCCTACAGCCTTTATGTTATAATGTCTGGTAATGTAATTCGTCCCCTCAAATACGGGGTTGGCTGTCTGTACCAGCCAGGCATCCGGACATAATTCCTGCATATCCCGTGCCAGGCCTTCCATAAAATGAATCTGATGGTATGCACCGATTCCCCCGTAATAACAGGATACCCGATCACCGACGCCCCTGTAGTAGCCGCGTGCTTCAGCAATCTCCCTCTCTTTTTCCAGAGGCCCGTAACCGCCGATCTTCACAGCACATATTACATATTCCGCCCCCACAAGCGCGTCTCTGCGCTCTTTAAATGCCCTGATCTTCAAATCCATCTTGGATTCTCTGCAGTATCTCGTCACTAAAGCCTCTGCCATACGCAGACGCTTCTCATCAATATCCACCAGTGACAGAGTGCTGCCTCTCAGAGACGGAAGGGTTGAGATATCCTTCAGCAGTTCGATGGAAAAGGACGTGCTGCCTGCACCTAATAAAACAATATTTGTCATTTCTTTTCCCCTTTCTTGTTATTTAATTTCTTTTTATGTTATATATTATAATCGTTTTATTTTACTTGTCAATATTTATTGTCTTTTTCAATTGTTTTTCTGCTTTTTCATTTTCGTTTGTTGACTTTTCCTGTCAATTGTGCTATCCTCACTTTAATTTTAACACCTGTCTCAGTAATTTAAGTAAGGAGATTTGATATGACTATCCATATGGAACATCCACTATTTGCAGAAGAGCGCCAGGAGGAAATTGTACGGCTGTTAAGGACGAAAGACAGAATGACGGTTCCGCAGTTATGCGAACACTTTCAGGTCTCAGCAGCCACGATCAGAAACGATATCCGCAAGCTGGCAGCAGAAAAAAGGCTGAAGAGAATCTCCGGCGGAATCATTCCTCTGCAGAAAGTCGGTTTTGAGGTCTCCGCCGCCTCAAAAGCTGAACTTAACAGCCAGCAGAAAATGAAAATAGCTGCAAAGGCAGCCGAGTTTGTCCGGGACGGCGATACCATCATTCTGGATGCCGGAACCACAACTCTGGAATTGGCCAAATGCCTGTCAGATAAAAAAGACCTTACAATTGTTATAAACGACTTAAACATTGCCCTGTATCTGGAACAAAACAGCGCTGCCAATGTAATCCTGCTCAGTGGTTTTCTGCGCAGGGGACAGCAATGCACAGTAGGTCCCTGGGCCACTGCTTCTTTGAGCTCACTCAATGTAGACACAGCTTTTATCACCACGAATTCCTTTTCCTTCTCAAAAGGATTTATGACTCCGGACATCCATCAGGCAGAATTGAAGAAAGCTTACATTGCTGCCTCACTGCAGACCATTATTATGTTCGACAGCAGTAAAGTCGGAAAGATAAGCTTTGTTTCTTTTGCTCAGCTGGAAGATACAGACAAACTTATTACCGACGACAATATGGATGATACTGCTAAAAACCTGCTGTCCGGCTACAGGGACAGACTGGAAATTTTTTTTGTGTGACCGCCCCTATTCACAACTTTGCAACTATTTTTTATTATTTTTCTTTTCATATGCAATCGTATATTGTCCTTTTTTATTACCATTATTTGACTTTACAAAAAAAATGTGATATTCTGGAAAAAATATGGACTCCATTGTAATTAATCATAAATTAATACAATATTTCAGAAGGAGCTTTTTATATGAAACCAACCGAAGCACACCCCCTGTTTGCCGAAGAAAGGCAGGAACAGATTATATCTCTGCTTGGTCAGAACACCAAACTTCTGGTTCCTGATCTATGTGACTATTTTCATGTGTCTCCCGCTACAATACGCAGCGATCTGCGTGAACTGGCAGCAAAAGGCCGCCTGAAAAGGACTCATGGCGGTGCAATTCCCATCAGCAAGACCATATATGAACCAACAAATGCCGATAAAAAAATATATAATACACCGGAAAAACAGGCGATTGCCGCTCTGGCCGCCCAGTTGGTGGAAGATGGTGATACAATTGCCATTGATGCAGGAACCACTATGATGGAACTGGCTAAGAACCTTGTGGGAAAAGAAGACCTGACCATCGTGGTCAATGACCTGAATATAGCTGTCTTTCTGGAACAGAACACGTTTTCCAACATCATTGTGCTGGGAGGCAATTTAAGGAAAGGGCAGCAATGTACCGTCGGCCCTCTTACCCTTTCTGCACTGACTTCTTTAAATGTGGATAAAGTTTTTCTCGCCACCAACGCCTTTACTCCGGAAAAGGGTTTTATGACACCTGATATTAACCAGGCGGAAGTAAAAAAAGCAATGCTGCGTACAGCAACTGAGCGGATTGTTCTCTGCGACAGCAGTAAGATCGGAAAAATAAGCTTCGTTGAATTTGCAAAGCTTCAGGATATCAATAAACTGGTTACCGACTCCGGAATTGATTCCGGTATCAGGAAGTACCTGGATGATAACCCGGATGCAATACAGGTATTATACGCATAAAAGGATAGGCGCACTGCCTATCCTTTTATGCCTCCTACAGCACTTCTGTTTCTATATCCAGAACCCTGGCCATCTGCTGCAGCAGATATGTCACCCGGCCTCTGACAATAATCGCATGGTGGGAGGAAAGACTTTCCATTACCCGGTGTCCGTTTCCATTGGAATATTTTAATAATGCACCATTTCGGCAGTCACTTCCCGGATATTGGACATAATCTTCTATCTCCGCCTCTATAATCGTCATTTTCTTCATATCCGGCCTTAATTTCGCCATGGTTACAGGTCCCTTTTCCATCTCACAGTCGATTGCTACTGCTTCTTCATTAACAATTTCCAGCACTCTGGGCCGCATCATCCATTTGCTGCAGAAGCTCTGCGGAGCAAACCCGAAATAGCCGCAGTGCACTCCCAATGCATGGTTATCAGGATCTTCTATCTCCGGGAACTTCTGTATCTTTTCATGCTTCAATGCTGCCATACCGATGAGGAACGGATAAATATTCGTCATCATCATGGGGGCTTTGAGTGTCTCGTGTATGATAAATTCACTGATCATAGTCACAGTATCCCCTTCGCATGCCCAGATGATATGGTCATATTCATAGATCCAGTTCCACGCAAGACACGGTGTGGTGCAGGAATGAAAAGACTCATTGAGGCAATTACTTCCCACCCCGTGCACATCCCCGGTCTCCTCAATAACCGCTCTGATCGCCATATACAGCTTTACCGCCTTTAAAATACTCTCCCGGCTTACTCCGGTTTGCGGAACCTTTCGGGTCTCCCACAGGCTCCAGGCATCACTGTCTTCAATCAGGCCGGCTTTCTTGTTTACTTCCTTCCAGCTCTTAAAGACAATATGTATCCCGAAGGCATTCTCAATCTGCTCCGTACAGGATTCATCCCACCAATAAAATTTCTTAAACAGATAAGCCTGCATACCTTCCCCGGGGTCATCCTGAAACATCAGAAATTTAATCCCCTGCTTCATACTTTTACGGACAGCAAATGCCTGCAGTATCACTCTGGCCATTTCCGTATTGTAAGGAAAGAACACATTCTTTGACAGCTCATCTCTCAGCCAGGCCACGATCTCCCAATCCCACATCTCCACTGTACCAAATTCTGAAGTTATGATAAGTATGGGAAGTGAAATTTGCTCAATCAGCTCCCTTTGCCGGAATACCGCACCGAAAAGCTGAGGAAACAGAACAGCATCCGCATCCTGCGGAATCTCCCCGCCCAATTCTATGGACGGAAGTATTTCCGCTTCTCTGCCGTACAGTTTTTCTATTCTCGTAAGCTGCTCTTCGTATCCTTTTACTTCCCTGTCATTTCTCCCTTGAAAATAGATTGGCACCACTTTTGCTTTCATCTTTGCACCTCCATTTTTAATTGTTTATTTTCGTTTATAATTATTTATTATCATATTAAACTCTTTTTCCACTTTCGTCAAGAAAAAAGCAATTACAGCCTGTATAAAAGAAGGTAAAGACAAATTTCAACAAAAATTCAACAGATCGCTCATATACTGATGTATCATATTAAAGTTCCCCAAACCAAAGATTAAGGAGGATACACTAATGAACAAAAAGAAACATGAATTCCCGCATGCATTTGTCATTCTGTTTGCCATTTTAGTATTAATGGTGATCTGCACATGGCTGGTTCCTGCGGGGCAGTACAACAGAGTGGAGGTAGACGGAAAACAGGTCGTGGATGCTGACAGCTTTCAATATGTGGAATCTTCGCCTGTAGGTTTTATGGGATTATTCCAGTCCATTCCCCAGGGAATCCAGGATGGAGCGGCTTTGATCACCATGATCTTTACAATCGGCGCCGCAATCGGTCTTGTAAACAGTACGGGTGCTTTAAAAGCCGCAGTCATGACACTATCCAAAAAGCTGGGTGAAAAGCACAGTAAACTGGTATTGATCGGTATCATGGTCTTCTTTCTCTTCATCGGAGGGTTTCCTGCAATGCTGGAGGGCACGATTCCCTTCGCGGCCGTCTGTATTCCCATCTGTCTTGCACTGGGATACGACATTATAACAGGGATATCCGTCGTATTCATTGCGGATATCGTAGGGTGGTCCGCCGGCCCGGCAAACTATTACACGGTTGGAAACGCCCAGATCATAGGCGGCCTGGAACTGTTCTCCGGTTTTTCCTATCGTATGGTCGCTCTGGTGGTACTTGGTTGCATCAGTATCTTCTACGTGATCCGCTATGCTGAAAAGGTACGGAAAGATCCGTCAAAAGGGCTTATGGCCGGACATGACTATTCTGACCTTGCAGGGAACCAGGAGGAAACTGTGTTTACCGGGCGCAGAAAACTGGTGGTTGTGGTATTTATGGCTGCTATCCTTCTCATCGTTGTCGGCTGTCTCAAATGGGGATGGGGAATGCCGGAGATGTCAGCCGTCTATATCATCTGCGGTATCGTATGCGGAATCATTGCAGGCTACAAGAGCGGCAAGATAGCCGACGAGCTTTTAGAGGGCGCCAAATCCGTGTTTATCGCGGCGATGGCTATTGGAATGGCAAGGGCAATCTCTGTTGTTATGCAGCAGGGAATGATTCTGGATACCATTATCCACGGACTGTCCGGTGTGCTGGCGGGACTGCCTGAAAGTCTTACCAGTATCGGAATGCTGGTGGTACAGACCATTCTGAATTTCTTTATCCCTTCAGGAAGCAGCCAGGCACTGGTTACCATGCCCGTACTCATGCCTGTTGCAGAGATAACCGGACTCAGCAAACAGCTTACCATCCTGGCTTTCCAGTTTGGAGACGGCCTGAGCAACCTCTGCTATCCTACCATGGGCGCACTGATAGCATTCCTGTCCTATGGACGTGTTCCTTTTAACAAATGGCTAAAATTTATCATGCCTTTTTTACTTCTGGCATGGGGTGCCTGCATCGTCCTTCTGATTGCCGGTACAGTTATCGGATATTAGAATACAGACAATAACAAACTCAGAAATCCCCGAAAACATCGAAAACGTTTTCGGGGATTTCTGCATAAAAAAAGAACGCCTTCTGACGTTCTTTTCACTTCTATTCCGTAAACACTGTTATTTCAAAAGAATTCCTGTCCCCGCGATATCTTGCCTTTGAATATTCAAGCGGTGTTCCTCCTGTGTTATAACCAACGGATACAAAATATTGAATCGGTTTACCACAGGGAAGGTTCAGAAGTTTTTCATCTTCCTGTTCTGCCTCCACTGCTTCTATGGTTCTGGAGACTCTGTATATCTTAGTGTCTTCTCCACACGCCAGGATTTCATACAGCGCTTCTTTCTCCAAATCATGCTCCATAACAAAGGCACAGGACTTTGCCGGAAGATATGTCTTTATCGTCACGATCGGTTCTCCGTCTGCAAAACGTTTTCTGAAGAGAAAGATAACTTCTGCTCCCTCTCTTATCTGGAGTGCTTTTGCTACCTCTGCATCTGCCTTCATTTTTTTCAGTTCCAGCACACTGGTGCTTGGCTTCATACCCAGCCGCTTCATCTGATCCTGAAAGGATTCCAATTTCTTTAAAAAATCCTGATTGATTTTCGGATGGGTAACAAACGTTCCCTTACTCTTTATCCGGTATAGCCATCCCTCCTGTACCAGCTCTGTCACTGCCTGACGTACCGTGGTACGGCTTATCTGAAATTCATCGCTTATCTCATTCTCGGTAGGTATCATATCCCCGTCTTTATAATTTTCACTCTTTATCTCTGATAAGATAAGCTCTTTTAATTGAAAATACAGGGGAATCGGCACCGATTTATCCAGTTTTTTGTTATCGAACAGCATATGTTCCTCCACTTCTTTTCTAACATATAACAGTAAATATCTTTATAGCTGCATTTTCATACACTTCGCTTATTATATCACACTACATTGTAATATCGCAACATTCAACTTTTTTGAGAAAAAGGCTTTTCAAACGCGTTTACTTGTGTTATTATACTTTTATCGTAATATCATAATGTCACTACATAGCATCATTATTAATTTCAGTACTCACTTTTTATAAGGAGGACCCAACAATGAATCACTACGAACCGGCAATAACGCCAACTATCTATTTTATTGGAGTGACTACTTCCCAATCCTCCATTATGACCGTTTTTCCCAAATGGGCAGAAGCTTTATGTCTGGACAATGCGGTCATTAAAGGGATTGATTTCGGATTGCATGCGCCGGCTGAAGAATACAGGGAAGCTGTAAAGTTCATCAAATCAGATCCGCTGTCACTTGGTGCCCTGGTTACGACTCATAAGATCGACTTATTCCAGGCCTGCAGAGATTTATTTGATTACATAGATCCTTATGCTGAACAGCTCGGCGAAGTTTCATCTATCTCTAAATTGGACGGCAGGCTCTGCGCTCATGCTAAGGACCCGATTTCCAGCGGACTGGCTCTGGAAAATTTTGTGCCTGAAAACTATTGGAAAACTTACGGCGGAGATGTGCTGTTATTAGGTGCCGGCGGCAGTTCCCTTGCCATGAGCATCTACTTGACGCAGGACAAATTCAGGGATAATCTTCCCGGCAGAATCATCATTGCCAATCGAAGCCTTCCCCGATTAGAACATGCAAAAAGGATCCTGGAAGGACATCAACCGGCCACCAGGTTTGAATTTATTCTGAATCCTACTCCGGCCTGCAATGATGAGACTCTGTCCCATCTTAAACCGTATTCTCTGATTGTAAATGCCACCGGACTGGGTAAAGACGCCCCCGGCTCACCACTTACAAATGCCTGTTCTTTTCCACGGAACAGCCTTGTCTGGGAGATCAACTATAGGGGACATCTGCTTTTTAAGGATCAGGCGGAATCCCAGGCAGAAGCAAAAAATCTGCATGTGGAGGATGGATGGATTTATTTTATCCATGGCTGGACACAGGTGATCGCGGAGGTATTTCACATGGAGATTACTCCCCGCATGTTACAGCAGTTAAGCAGCATAGCAATGGATACCTGCAGATAGGGGGAATATATTATGAATCATTTTGACTGGAACAGAGGTTTTTCACTTGATTTCAATCTCATTACAGGGATTTCAGAACATGCCCAGGCAACAAAACGCTACCTTTCATCCATGTCCGGCATGTTCTGCAGCCAGGAAGCGGCAGAAATGGTACTTCAAAAGAAAGATCCTCTTATTTATGAATTTTATGAACTGGGCTGCCCGGAGCGGCCGGGAGATTTGGCATTCGGCACAACAATCCTATATCCCGGTAAAATCGGCAGTGAATATTATATGACGAAAGGGCATTTCCACTCCATTCTTGAGACGGCTGAAGTATATTATACTCTGTCCGGAGAGGGATATATGGTTATGGAAAGCCAGGACGGGGACACCAGGGAAATCAGGCTGTCAAAAAACAATGCTGTCTATGTCCCCAGAGGGTATGCCCACCGCACCGTCAATACCGGCTCTGTCCCCCTCGTGCTCTTTTACGCATTTGATGCAAATGCGGGCCATGATTACGGTACGATTGAGACAAAGGGCTATCGCCGGCTCATTCTGGAGGAAAATGGTGCCCCGATCGTTACGGACAATCCAAAATGGAAAAATGACTTATGAAAAGCATCACCTCTGTAACCGGACCAGTTCTTTTAGATGAACTGGGTTTCTGCCAGTGCCATGAGCATATCATGCTCCGAAGAGGTGTGTCCTGCCGGTTAAACCCGGCCCTGCGTATGGATGATACTGATAAGAGTATGAATGAAGTGATGCATTACCGCAGCGCCGGCGGACATTCTCTGGTGGATGCACAGCCCGGCGGGTGCGGGAGAATGGAGAAAGAGCTCCTGGAAATTTCCCAAAAAACAAAGGTTTCTATTATAGCCTCCACAGGTTTTCATAAATTATCTTTTTATCCTGATGACCACTGGATACGGAATTTTGACAGCGAGGCACTTCTTGACTTTTTTCTCCATGAGATTAACCGGGGAATGTACATGGATATCGATCACAATCCGCCGAAGACATCTACCTGCATCAAAGCCGGCATGATCAAGACAGCTTTAGATTTGGAAGGCCTGACGCCACGGTATAAAAAACTTTTTACGGCGGCAGCAAATGCCGCCTGCAAAACCGGACTTCCTATCATGGTACATATAGAGCAGGGTGCGGATGCTGAACGTCTTCTGTCTTTATTGCTGGATCTTGGGGTATCTCCCTCCCGGATTCTTTTCTGCCATATGGACAGAGAAATACTTCCGGACAACAGATATACATGTCTGTTAAGAGAGGGCATTCATCTGGAGTTTGATACTATCGGAAGATACAAATACCACGATGACCTGACAGAAGTAAAATGTATACGGCGTCTTGCTGATGCAGGTTATATCAATCGGATTCTTCTGTCTCTTGATACCACCCGGACACGTATGAAGTCATATACACCGGATGGTATCGGTCTCGATTATATTCTGCGCGTATTTCTTCCATTGCTCAGAACCAATGGTTTCAGTGATGAAGAGATCGCGCAGCTGACCATTAAAAATTGCAGAAATGTTTTTGCATGATCTTCTGTCTCTTTTTGAAAGGAGGTTTTCATGAAAATCTTAGTAACTCCCACCTCTCTGCAGCCGGGGAAAAATACAAAGGCTTTAGAGCGGTTAAAACAGTTCTCCGGCAATCTGATTTTTAACCAGATGGGTCGTCCTCTTACGGAGAATGAACTGATCCCTTTACTGAAAGACTGTGACGGTTATATTGCAGGACTGGATGATGTCACAAAAAAGGTGATTGAATCCAGCCCCAAACTGAAAGTCATATCCCGCTACGGCACCGGAACAGACCGGGTGGACCTCAAGACAGCGAGGGAACATCATATAGCTGTCACCAACACACCGGGAGCCAATGCTGAGGCTGTCGGAGAACTGGCATTCGGCCTGGCACTTTCCATAGCCAGAAAAATCCCCAGTTTAAGTGCTCAGACATCCAGGGGGGAATGGACCCGTTCCACGGGTATGGAACTTGCAGGGAAAACTATAGGTATTATTGGCCTTGGTGCCATCGGACGGGTAGTCGCCAGATGTGCACGGGGGTTTTCCATGAATGTTATCTCTTATGACCCCTTCATGGATACTGCTTATGCCTCTGAGCATAATATAAAAATCGGCAGTTTTCAGGAGCTGCTGTCCCAATCAGACATTATTACCCTGCATCTGCCCCTTACTGCTCAGACCCGGCACATAATAAATGCAGATACAATCGGACTCATGAAAAACAATGTCATTCTCATCAATGCATCACGCGGAGGGATTATTGATGAAACTGCCGTCTGTGATGCTTTGAAGTCAGGTAAAATCGGTGGGCTTGGACTCGACGCATTTGAAAAGGAGCCGCCTTCCGGCTCTCCTCTCCTGGCACTTGACAATGTAGTGGCAACCCCTCATACAGGTGCACATACCAAAGAAGCAACAGAAAATATGGCGGCTCTGGCTGTAGATAACCTGATTCATGTACTTACCGGCAAAGACTGCCCTTATATTGTCAATTAAAAGAAATGTTTCAATCAAAACCTTATACACCATTCTGTCACGCAGTTTCATCCTGCCTGCCGGAATGGTGTTTTTCATCCCCCTCATTCCGCTGCAATTCTGAAAAAACATCTCCTCTCTTCTATTTGCATTCCCAATTATCAAAATAACCACAAATTATATTGACGTTATTTTTTACAGATGATATAATCCACATATAACATTTGCAATATATTTATTTGCACAAGTCGGTCAGGAGGTGAATTTTAAAAAGACGTCATAAATATCATTGCAGACAACACAGAGGGAAAACAGCGACAACAAAGCCATACTGTACTGCCAGCCGCCGGCATCTGTACACAGCCGCAGATTTTGCAGCGACAGAATGGCCGCCTGTTAAGATGCCCATCAGACCGGGCAGCAGAAAGGAGAAGATATGGGGGATTCAGATGGAGGGAAGAAGCGAAACGGAATCAGCAGATCCCTGAAAAGATTTTTTGGTGTGGGGGACTTTGGCTTTTCCTTTATGACCAATATTGAAACGTATTATTTTACTTATTTCCTGACAAATATTGCAGAATTTTCACTCCCGATCGTTACCATGATCACAACCATAGCCAGTGTAGTGGATGCTGCACTGTCCTGGATATACGGAGTTATTCTGGACACATTTAAGCCTATGAAATGGGGGCGCTACCGATCCTGGCTGGTGGTCATCCCATGGCTGGGGCCATTTCTTTTCGCATTCCAGTTCGTACGCGTTGGCGCCGTAGTGATCATCATCGCAGCCACGATCACAAGCCATATTGCATGGAACATTCCATTCGTAGCCAACATTTCCATGATCAACATGGCTTCCAAGACCCCGGAGGACCGCATGGCTCTGTCCTCATCAAGAGCTATCTGGCAGTCTCTGGGCAGGGTATTTTATTCCTATGTAGGCCCGGCAGTGGTAGCTGTCATGGCCGGTATTGTTGGAGAAAAGAATTCCTACGGCGCCACAGCCTTTGCCTTTGCCGCACTGATGGCAGCCGGTTACTTCGCGCATTTTAAAATGTTTGAAGGCTACGAGGAAACCGGTGCCCAGGAAATTGAGAGGATGCGGCGTGAACTTGCGGAGAAGAAAGCCCGCGGCCGCCAGGATAAGGGAAACGGCCTTCTGAAGTGCCTCACCACCAATCCCTACCTCTTAGGGCTGACCGTAGCCGACCTGGCAAAATATATCTACAGTTTTGTCGCCAGCGGCATTGCCGTATATTATTTCACCTATGTTGCGCACAACAAGGACTTGACTGCTACATTCATCCTTATCTCCAGCCTACTGGGAGTTGCAGCTTCTTATCTTTCCAAAACAGCAGCCAAAAAGTTCTCTGCCAGAAACACTGTCATCTACGCCTATCTTGCCATGGCAGTTGTGCTTGTGCTGGGATTTCTCTTCTATCGGCAGCCCTGGGCAGTGATCATCCTGGTCAGCCTGGCTCAGTTCTTCTGCACCATGACAAACGCGTGCGGTCCCGCTCTCTATGCGGACTGTGCCATTTACAGCGAATACAAAACCGGAAAAAATGCCACCGGACTGATCATGGGACTCAGCAACATCCCACTGAAGATTGGCGTGGTGAGCCGCGGCATTTTGATCAGCGCCTGTCTCGCCATCGCAGGCTTCAATCTGGAAACTGTGGAAAAAGGGATCACGTCCCCGCAGTTAGAGCGCGGAATCAGCATGGGCTTTACGATCATTCCCGCCATTGCCGTAGCTCTGGGTGCTGTCATCATGATTTTCGGTTTCCGCCTCACAAGGGACAAAATAGAAAAATATTCTGCAGAACTGGAAAAACGGAAATAGTATGTGAATAAGAAAAGGAGGAATAATATTATGTTAACCAAACGTCAAAACCTTATGGAGACGATCAGAGGCGGCAGTCCTGACCGCTTTGTCAATCAGTATGAGGCCTTCCGGCTCATTCAGAATCCTCTTGGCGGACACAATCCCAACCCCAAATACGGGGAGATGAATGTAAAGAATGCCTGGGGTATCACACGTTCCTGGCCCAAGGGCACACCGGGCGCTTTCCCTGTGCACACGCCTGAAAAGGTGGTGATCAAGGATATCCGGCATTGGAGGGATTATGTACATGCACCCAGTGTCAAATTCTCTGACGCGGAGTGGGAGCCTTTTATCAAACAGGCAGAGGAGACAGACCGCAGGGAATCTTTTGTTATGCCTTTTGTAGCCCCGGGCCTTTTTGAACAGTGTCACCATCTGGGGGAAATCCAGACCACCCTCATCAATCTGTACGAGGAACCGGAAGCCATGCATGAACTGATCGATTACCTCACGGATTTTGAACTGCAGCTTGCAGAGGAGATCTGCACACACCTGAAACCGGACGGCCTGTTCCACCACGATGACTGGGGCAGCCAGACCTCCACCTTTATGTCCCCGGCCATGTTTGAGGAGTTCTATCTGCCGGGCTATAAAAAGATCTACGGATACTATAAATCCCATGGTGTGGAACTGATCGTACACCACTCGGATTCCTATGCAGCTACCTTTGTGCCCTATATGATCGATATGGGCGTGGACATCTGGCAGGGCGTCATGACCACCAACCGGATACCGGAACTGATTGAAAAGTACGGCGGCAAAATTTCTTTCATGGGCGGGATTGACAGTGCCAAAGTGGATTATGAAGGATGGTCCAGAAATGTCATTGCAAGAGAGGTCAAAAGAGCCTGCGATGAAAACGGAAAATACTATTTCATCCCCAACGCATCCATCGGCCTCCCCACAAGTACCTATGAGGGGGTATATGATGTGATAACCCAGGAGATTGACAAGTACAGCAGGGAAGTCTTCGGATAAAAAAAGATAAAAAAACTGCCGGACACGGGTATTTCCCGGTCCGGCAGTGCTGTATTTCTTATGCATTCAGCGGATATTTATCTGTCAGTTCCTTCACAATAGCCTTGGCCTGCTCTTTCTTCTCCGGTTCTTTCACCATAATGGCAATAGCCTCTGCGATCTTATCCATGTCTTCCTCATTCATGCCCCTGGATGTCACTGCTGCTGTTCCCAGACGCACACCGCTTGTCACAAACGGTGATTCCGGGTCATTGGGAATGGCATTTTTATTGCAGGTGATGTTTGCTTCATCCAGCAGGTTTTCCATGGCTTTGCCTGTCACCCCTGTGCCTCTTAGATCCACCAGCATCAGATGGTTCTCTGTGGTTCCTGACACAATGTTGATACCGCGTTTCAGAAGGCCGTCGCAAAGCGCTTTGGCATTCTTCACAATGTTTTTCTGGTACTCTTTATATTCAGGCTGCAGCGCCTCTTTTAAGCAGACTGCCTTGGCAGCTACCACGTGCATCAGCGGACCGCCCTGGATTCCCGGGAATACGGCTTTGTTGAAATTGAATTTTTTCGCGATCTCAGCGCTACACATGATCATACCGCCCCTTGGGCCTCTCAGTGTCTTGTGGGTTGTGGTGGTGGTCACATGCGCATACGGGATGGGGCTTGGGTGTACGCCTGCTGCCACCAGACCTGCGATATGGGCAATATCTACCATCAGGTAAGCACCTGCCTCGTCGGCAATCTCCCTGAATTTCTTGAAATCAATGATTCTGCAGTAGGCACTGGCGCCGGCCACGATCAGCTTTGGTTTTGACTCCAGCGCAATTTTGCGGACTTCCTCATAATCGATCACACCCTCATCATTTACTCCGTAAGGCACAATGTTAAAGTACGCGCCGGAGAAGTTAGCCGGGCTTCCGTGTGAAAGGTGTCCGCCGTGGGCCAGATTCATGCCCATAACCGTATCACCTGGCTTCAACATGGCAAAGAACACAGCCATATTTGCCTGCGCACCGGAATGGGGCTGTACATTCACATATTCACAATCAAACAGTTCTTTTGCGCGTTCTACAGCGAGACGTTCCACTTCATCCACACATTCGCAGCCGCCGTAGTAGCGTTTTCCCGGATATCCCTCCGCATATTTGTTTGTCAGCGGGCTTCCCATAGCAGCCATGACTGCCTTGCTTACCCAGTTTTCTGATGCGATCAGCTCGATGTGGGAGTTCTGACGCTCAACCTCATCATTAATACACTTCGCTATTTCCGGATCTGTTGCCTGAATTTCTTCCAATGAATACATGTTTTCCAATCCTCACCTTTCTTATAATTAACCTTAGAATCCGCTGTGCGGATACTTTACCGACAATATCTTTCTTATAAAGATATTTGTTTTCCACCGAAAGACATTTGCCGTGTAAAAAAATGCCCAGAGCCGGAATCGAACCAGCGACACGAGGATTTTCAGTCCTCTGCTCTACCAACTGAGCTATCTGGGCATGTATGGGAATACGATAACAATACACCGTTTTCTCAAACAACACTGCAATATTATCATATTCCCTTTCATATTTCAATAGTTTTTTTCATTTTTTTACATTAATCTGGTAAATTGTTACTATTCACAAATCTATGAACTTCAGCGGGCTCTGCCCTGTACACAATTACACAATTGTGTTCCTGATACATCCAATACCTTCAATTCCGCACTCCACAACATCCCCGGGATTCAGGAATCTTGGGGGAATCATCCCCATTCCCACCCCTGCCGGTGTTCCCATGGCAATGATGGTGCCGGGCTTTAATGTCATGCCCGCAGATAATTCCGCGATCACATGGGGAATATCAAAAATGAACATATCCGTACTGCTGTTCTGCCGCAGTACCTCATTGACCCTGCTCTTGATGGCCAGCTTCGGCGGTCTCGGAACATCGTCCTCTGTGACGATAAATGGTCCCATGGGGGTGAATCCATCCAGGCTCTTTCCAAAATACCACTGCTTATGGCGTGTCTGCACATTTCTGGCACTCACATCATTGATCACCGTATAGCCGAATACATAGTCAAACGCGTCTTCCTTCTTTACATTCTTCGCTTCTTTCCCTATGATAACTGCCAGCTCCGCTTCGTAGTCCAGGCTGTCCACCAACCCGGGATAGGAGGGAATGGTACCTCCGTCAGGTGTTGCCTCATTCACGCGTTTGGAAAAATACACTGCGTAAGGACGTTCCTGATCGAATTGCTCTTTTTTAAAACGGCTGGACTCCACTGCATGCTCCCTGAAGTTCATGCCCAGACAGATCATATCCTGTCTCGGATGGGGAATCGGGGCACACTGGACAACATCTTCATAACGCAGAAGCCTTCTGTCCGGCTGGTCACAGGCCTGTTCCATAATCTTCCTCTGTTCCGGGGTTATATTCTCGATCAGATCATTCATATCCCTGAAATGAATCCCCAGATCTTCAATAGGGATAAAACGATGGAATGCAAAGGAGCACATCAATCCCAGCCGTTCCTTATCATCACCCTGCAGTTTATATGTAAGTAATTTCATGTTTTTTCCTCCTCATGCAAAACACCCGTCAAAGATTTCAGCACGTTACAACATAAAATTTCGTTATACATAATAGTATCACAGTTTTCCGGTGTTTTCCACTAAAATCTCATAAAATTTTATGTTATTTGCATAAATATTATTCCTTATTCCGGCAATTCCTTCTTAGAGAATTTTGACGAGAGGATCACCGATGACACGGTATTACCGAACTTTCCCAATTCTCCCAGGAGTCCCTCGAACTGCCCGGTATCCGGGACAAAGACCTTCATGGTGGCTCCGTAAACGCCGATGGTGTGGTACAGCTCAAGCACATAAGGGGAATCTTCACAATATCTGGCCAGTTTCTGCCAGCTGCTGCTCGGTATCTCCATGTTGATGAACGCTGCCATTCCTTTCTGGATCCTTCCTCTTTTTATAATGGTCCTGTATCCTTCAATGATCCCCTCTTCCTCCAGGCGCCGCACCCGTTCAGTGACCGCCGGGGAGGTGAGACCCACCAGGGTACCCAGCTCCTTCATGGAGATTCTGGCATTTCCCTGAAGGATATTCAGGATCTTTTTATCCGTACTGTCCATACGCCTCTGCCGCCTCCTGTCCATTCACTTTGTCCATTATAAGTCTTTCCCCACACCTTGTCCATCTATTTTCCCGCCTGTATACTACTTTTCATTTTTAAGAAAATCCATGAAAATACTTTAAATGTATAAGTCAGATGCCCCATATACCTTTTTCCCTCCATGTTCTTAATGACCAGTGCCTGCTACAATATAGACAGTTACAAAAATAGTTTTTCAGGAGGTATCCATCATGGAAAATATCAACTTACCCATTACAGGAATCTGTTCCTTTGCCAAATATCCTATCTGTACCGACATGGACACCCTGGACGCCGATATAGCGGTCCTGGGCGTGCCATATGACCAGGGCGCAGCCTGGTACGGAGGCCAGAGACTGGCACCCCGGGCCATCCGAAACATATCCACTGCCTATGCCAGAGGTGAGACCGGCTTCTACGACCCTGAGGAGGATGCCTGTCTTTTGGCCTCCCCCATCAAAGTTGTGGACTGCGGGGATGCGGATATGCTCCACGGTGACCGCGAATACTGTTTCTCTTCTATAGAAGAAAGTGTGCGCAGGATCATAAAGCGGTGTGCCGCCCCGGCCGTTATGGGCGGTGACCACTCCATCTCCATCCCCGTGGCAAAAGCACTTGATGAGATCGGGGAAACCATCAACATCGTACAGTTTGATGCTCATTTGGATTTTGCCATGTCCCGTGGCCCCCAGAAATACGGAAACGGCAGCCCCATCCGCAGAATGCGTGAAATGCCCCACATCGGCAGTATTGTCCAGATCGGCATGCGGGGTCTGGGCAGCAGTTCCCGTCAGGACTGGGAGGAAGCCAGGGCAGCCAACACCGTCATAACTGCCAAAGATTTTCACCGTCTTGGTGTGGAAAAAGTGCTGGCTCAGATACCGGCGGGCAAGACCTTCATCACCTTCGATATTGACGCCTACGACATTTCCCTCATGCCCGCCACAGCCGCGCCTTCTCCCGGGGGGCTGCTCTATGATGAGACCTGCGAACTGCTCAGCGGCATCTGCGCAAAAGCGGACATCATAGGCTTCGATCTGGTGGAAACCGCGCCGTCCTACGACACTCCCGCCACCACCGGCTGCCGTCTGGCTGCACTGACCATGCTGCATATCATGGGGCAGATGACGAAAAAAACACTGGCGTAATTCTCCTTCATTGATTATAATGGTTCAAAACGAACACATTATATATAAGATTGGAGGAAATGCTTATGCTTCGTTCCAGTTATTATCTTCAACAGCTCCGTGATATTTTGTATATTGCCCCTGTGGTGCTCATAGCGATCATGGGCCACGAATTTGCCCACGGCTGGGTCTCTGACCGGCTGGGTGATCCGACTCCCAGAATGGACGGCAGGCTGACGCTGAATCCGCTGAAACATCTGGATCCTTTCGGCACTTTGTGTCTGATTTTTTTCAGAATGGGATGGGCAAAACCTGTGAGGATCAACACCCGGTATTATAAGAACCGAAAAGTCGGCATCATCATGGTTTCCCTGGCCGGACCTTTCATGAATTTTATCCTTGCCTTTGTATCCCTGCTGTTCTACGGCCTTCTTGGAAAATACGGAAGCGCTGACTCTGTGTCCGTCACCGTATTTATCCGGCTGCTCTATTATTCAGCAGTTATGAACATCGGCCTGGGGGTATTTAACCTGATTCCGATTCCGCCGCTGGACGGTTCCAACGTGCTGGCCGAATTATGGCCCGGAGTCTCCGTCTTTTACCAGCGCATCCGCCCTTACCGCACCTGGATTCTGGTCATTCTGCTGGCAAGCGGTGCTCTGAGCCGGCCTCTGGGAACAGCAAATGCCCATATTTTCAACACCCTCTGGGGATTTGTGAAACTGCTGCTGAATCTGACTCCCCATATACCACAGACAAGTCCGTTCATATAATGCCAAAGCGGGAGTCCGGTTTACCGGGCTCCCGCTGCCGCTTCCCCGGCACACGCCTCCTTATCCTTAAACAAATGTCTGAAAATCCATCTCACAAACGGCCCCGCAAAAAATATCTGCCAGCAGAATGCCATGGGAAAGTTCAAAACCGTTGTCTGAAGCCATTTTGCGACAACCTGGGAATCCACCCCTTTAAAAAGAAGCGTAGCGATAAGACTCATCAGAGGACACATGATACACACCGTCATGGCTGACACCACAAGGATCACAACAATCTGCCTGTCTTTCCCCGGATCTGCTATGGAAAACGCCAGCTTCTTTGCCAGCGGCCCCGCAAGGAACATTTCCAGCAAAAACGCCGCGATTCCCATGATCACCAGTTCCCCAAAGGCCATTACAAACACCTCATTGGTAAGTCCTCCTCTGTCCAATGAAATGTTGTACACCACCAGTGCATAGACCATCACCACCACCATGAGAAGTGTAAAGATAACATCCTGAAATTTTGTTTTCGGCATAATAAATTCCTCCTTCTTCCGGCATCAAAAAAGGCAGCAAGATATATGACTCGTAACTTTCGCTGCGATCATGTCATATAATCTCACTACCATTTTCATCTGATACCATTATTTATTTTTTTCTGCTATCCTATGGTAACAGAATTTTTTTCCCTGTGTAAGCACTTTTTTTAATTTCAGCACTTCGCCCTCAGGACCTGTTCTCATCTGTACGGCATTCGTCAGATTCCCCTGTTACTCTTATCTTTGTTTTCTTACAAATAACTCATTAAACAAAATCGTAACGATTGTGACAGCCGACCCTATCCCTACCAGAATCCATAGATTATTTACGGCGATAACAGGCCAAATTGCTACGAACACAGAAGTACAAGGTACAAAACAGCCCTGCGCCACACCAAATGCCTCCCAGCTTTCCGTCTTTACATCCGGGTCAACACAGCGGGCCAGCGCCAGGCCGCTGGGTGTAGAACCACAGCCTGCCCCGAAAAACATCAGTGCCAGAGGAAACCAGTCCTTTCCAAACCAACGGCGCATAAATACCATACACAACAGTGACATTAAAAGGATTATGATAACCATATGTATCAGAATCGGCGCAAGATATGTTGCAAAAAACGATAAATTTAATGTTGCTGTTGCAGAGCAGATACAAATTTCCAGCGCCACACCGCCGATATTATCCACGGCCGCCTTATCCGCGTATTTATCCAGATGTGTTCTTGTCAGGAAAAACCATACGATGATCGCGCCAACTATGCCGTACAGCAGAGAGGGAATGTTCTGCGCTGCCGGGATCACTTTTGCAATTCCTCCGAATATAACGCTTCCAAGCCACATACTCAGGAATACAAAACACATCTGAAGTGCCAGGCCGTTAATGGAATCAGACGCAATGGTGGCTCTTCCCAGGGATTTCTGTTCTTCCGGCAAAACATAGTCATTTTTTCTTTCCCTGCTGTTTCCCCCTTTATCCAGTGCTCTTGCCCAGCCCCTGCGGACCCCCACATTAACCCAGAACATTCCCGCTACCATGGCAACGATCAGACCTAAGGTTGCCAGGATGAGGCCAATACTCAGCATCCCCTCTACACCTAATTCCTCGAACAGCGTGCCGGATGATGTAGCAGCACCATGACCGCCCCAATAGGTAAATACGGTCATAACGCCCCAGCTTTCAGGCAGCCCTTTCCAAATCTTTTGCAGTCCTACGCCTGCAAGAATACCAACCAGCATCTGTGAAAAATACGACAGCATATTACTGCTGATGGCACCTGCATAGGATTTCATTTTTGATTTATTGATCGCGATACCGAATAATGTAGTAGTCAGTACAATATTGATCATTGGTGACGCCATGCTTGACCAGGTATCGGGCATTGCAAACAGGTTCAAGACCTGCGGCCCCATGATCAGTGCAGCGGCACCCCCGATCAGTCCCGAAGGAAGATACAGCTTGCGCAGAGGCTTTATAATCTGCCGAAGCACCACTCCTATCATTAAAAATAAAAATAGTAACATCAAATCATTAACTGCTGTTGTATACATAATTTTCCTCCTAACACTTCGTGTAATCCATATAGTCCGTGTATTCCACTCCCAGCGCCCGCAATTTTTCCTCGACCCCGGGACGTATGTAAGTTCCTTCCTTTTTCATGGTATCCAATATTTTTCTCTCATTTTCCTGTATTTTTCGTACCTTGTCCAACAATTCCGGGGCTTCCTCAGGCCTGATAAAAATCACGCCATCCTCATCTCCCAGAACGATATCTCCGGGATTGACCACTCTTCCTCCACACACTACAGTGGTATTGATCTCCCCCGGCCCGTTTTTATAAGGCCCATCCGGTGTCACGCCTCTGGCATAGACAGCAAAATCCTCCATTTTAGACATTGCATCCACATCCCTGACTGCTCCGTCCACAACAATCCCTCTGATTCCTTTCATCCTGCAGTAAGTTACCATCAACTCTCCAAAGACAGACCTTCTTGTGTCCCCGCCGGCATCAATGACAATGACATCCCCCGGCTTTGCCAGATCCATCGCTGCATGAAACATCAGATTATCCCCTTCCGGAACCTTTACGGTAAAAGCCGTGCCCAGCAGTCTTGTTTTATTTACAGGGACAATATCCTCATGCACTGCAGACATCCGCCCCATACAGTCATCCAGGTTTGCTACGGCAACTCCTGCAAACTGGTCTACCAGTGTTTTTTCCGGTCTCTTTATATCCTTTACAATCCTGCATCCTGTTTTCATATTTTCCAATCCCTTTCCGCTTTCTTTTATGGTTTTTTTCCATGCCTGCTATATTACTCTATGCTTCGGTTCCTTCCCTTCTAGAACGCTGAGGACCTCCTCCACGACCTCCATTCCCATGCGGTAGAGGGCCTCCTCTGTATTCGCCCCTATGTGGGGTGTTGCGCAGAAATTCTCCAGTGTCATCAGCTTATTGCTTCCATCAGGCGGCTCACTGACAAACGCGTCACAGGCAGCCGCTTTTATTCTTTTCTCTTTCAGAGCCTTATATAAGTCCTCTTCATTGACGATCCCGCCCCTTGCTGCATTTATTAAAATGGCATTCTTTTTAAAATACTGAAATTCCGGCTCTGCGATCATATTTTCAGTTGATTTCGTAAGCGGCACACTGATATTCACAATATCCGAAACCATAAGCAGATCCTTCAGCTCCGTGTACTTTTTTATCCCCCAGGCTTTCGCCTGCTCCTCCGTACAATAGGGATCATATCCCGCGAGCACTGCCGAAAAGCCATTTTTCAGTATCTCTCCTACACGCCGTGCAATATTTCCCATGCCGACTAACCCTACCGTCTTATTTGTCAGCTCAATACCTGTCATCTCCGGAGGGGCCATCCTTTCAAATCCTTCTTCTCTGCATTTTGCATCACATACGGATATTTTTCTGCTGACCGTCAGCATTAAGCCCACAATCAGTTCTGCCACAGAATTTGTGTTGGCTGACGGGGTGTTGAGCACGGTAATTCCGTATTCCCCGGCAGCTTCAAGGTCTATCGTATTACAGCCAACGCCATGTTTTCCTATTACCTTCAAGTGCTTTGCTCTCGCCATAATTTCCCTGCTTACCTCTGCAGTCCGCAGGATAACCGCATCAATATCCTCCGCATGCTCAAAAGAGTCCACTACCTCTGCTCTTTTCCTGAGTAAAGCCTCTGCATCCGGATGAATGTATTCACTTAAGTATACAACCATATTTTTTCTCCCTGTTCTATTCCTTGAGATCATGTTATCGTAACGGCCGTTACCTGCTTTATGCTTCTATTATATTTACAACATTCACTACATTCCATTGATGCTTCACACAAGAGTTTTCCTGATATTTTATATACTTTACACTACGAATTTTGTTATTTTGTTATATTTTCTTATGATTCAAAAATTTTCACTACATTTTTGTAACAGGGCATCTCTATCCTTATATCTCTGCATAAAAATAAGGCGCATGGTTTCTGCGCCTTATCCTGTCCGTATAATTATTGGGTCAGTCTATACTCATCCAAAACTTTATCCCTTTCTATCAGTTTCTGACGGAATGTCTGCGGCTCTTTCCAGCACATAAGAATCAGCAGATATTCCAAAACACCTTCCACCCCTATCATGGAATGAAAAAAACCGCAGTGTTCTGTTTCCACCAGCAGCACCTCGTCTGCGTATTTCACAACCGGAGACTCCATGCTGTCCGTGATCAGACAGCAGTACACGTTTCTCTCCGACAAAATTTCACCTATTTTTTCGTCTATCTTGTAATAACGGGGAAAATTGAGGAAAATGGCAGCATCTGACTCATCTAATTCCGTGAGTTTCGCAAGCTGGTCATGGCTCTCCTCTGTTACCGCGCTCACTTTATCGGTAAGATGTCCCAACAATCTTGAAAACTGGACCGCGCACCCTTTACCGCCGCGTAAACCAATGATCACCTTCTTGTCTGCCTTCAAAAGTCTGTCTGCCGCATCTTCATACCGTTCTTCGCTGTTCTGCCGCAAAGAGGTATCCAGATTGATCCCCATCAACTGAATCACTTCGTTTATGGAATCCTTGCTTTTTATATATTTATGGGTCTGCATGGTAAAACGGTCATATAAGGAATGTTTCCCTATTTTTTCTCTGTCCTTTGCAAGCTCATGCTGGATATACTCTTTCATGTCAGAAAAACCATCAAACCCTATTGTTCTTGCAAACCGAATGACAGAAGCATCACTGACGCCAATCTCCTTACCGATCTCTTTTGCCGTCATGCCAAGAACCCTCTTTTGATTTTTCAATATATAATCTGCAATCTTTCCCTGCCCCTTTGTCAAAGAATATTCCATAATCCGGTTCATCAACGTTGTATCCATATGCTATGCTCCTTCTCTTTGCTGCGGTCATCATAGCCATCCGCTTTCCCATGTAAAAAAGCCCCTGCAGATACAGGGACTATAAAAAAGAGCGCGAGACGGGACTCGAACCCGCGGCCTCGACCTTGGCAAGGTCGCGCTCCACCAACTGAGCCACTCGCGCATAAGAGCGGGTGATGGGAATCGAACCCACATATCCAGCTTGGAAGGCTGGTGTTCTACCACTGAACTACACCCGCAGGTTATTCTGTTGTGTTGTGTGTCTGTCCTTAGGACGTTATTTATAATATAATAAATTGTTCCAATTGTCAAGACATTTTTTACAATTTTTTTCAGGGAATTTTGAACGGTTTTCTGTGTACCGCCAAACGTGCTGCCCGGCACGGGGTGAACGGTAATATTTGAACTTCTTTTCAATCTATGTTATGCTGTTAATATCTATGTGTGCAGAGGAGTTTTTTATACCTTGGGCATACAAAAACGGAGGATTTACTGACCTCTATTAACGAAAAGGAAGGATGTTGATTTTGAAAATACAAGAATCCGCAGAAAACTATTTGGAAACCATTCTCATGATCGGAAAAAGAAAGTCCCATGTGCGTTCCATTGATATTGCCAATGAACTGGAATTCTCCAAACCCAGTGTCAGTGTTGCAATGAAAAATCTCAGAATCAACGGCTACATTGAAGTTGATGCCGAGGGTTTTATCACGCTCACACCGGAAGGCCGGAAAATAGCAGAAAAAATATATGAGCGTCACCAGCTCCTCTCCGGATGGCTGATCCGCCTGGGCGTTGACCCCAAAACAGCCGCTGAGGATGCCTGCCGCATGGAACATGTCATAAGCGCGGAGAGCTTTGAGGCCATCAAAAAGCATACACACCGTACTATTACAGAATAGAAAGCGTTTTATTTATCATGAAAATATTATTAGTAACGGAACAGTTCTGTCTTGCAAACAACGGCATGACGATTTCCAGCCAGCGTTTTGCCCGAATCCTGAAGGAACACGGGCATGAGGTCCGTATGATGGGATACAGCAGAGAACCCGTGGATGCGGATGGAGAATACGCCTATGCCATGAAAAAGCTCACCATCCCTGTTTTTGACAATCTGATCACATCCCAGGGAATGATATTTGCAAAAGTGAACAGAAAAATCATCCGGGATGCCCTTGTATGGGCTGACCTGGTGCACATCCTTTCTCCTTTTGCCCTTTCCCACGTAACCATTAAAATGGCCCGGCTTTACGGTGTGCCCTTTACAGGTGCCTTCCATGTACAGCCTGAGAATATAACATCCTCCATCCATTTGAGCAGAGCAGATTTAGTCAATGATGCCATATATCACTGGTTTCATTTTTATATTTATCGTTACTGCCGTCATATTCACTGTCCCAGCAATTTTATCGCCGGAGAACTCCGCCTGCGGGGCTACCATTCACAGCTCCATGTAATTTCCAATGGTATTGATCCTGATTTTGTATACCGAAAATCCCCAAAGGTCAAAGCTCTGGAAGGAAAATTTGTAGTGCTGATGGTGGGACGGCTTTCCATTGAAAAAAGACAGGATGTGCTGATCAGGGCTGTGGCCCGCTCCAGATACGCCGACCGGATTCAACTGGTCCTGGCAGGAAAAGGGCCGCGGAAAGAAGCGCTGCTCCGGCTTGCGGAAAAAGAACATCTTGCCAATCCCTTACAGATTCACTTCTTTCCGAAAAAACATCTGCTGGAATTGATCTCCATGAGTGATCTGTACGTGCACGCAGCGGATGTGGAGATAGAAGCCATGTCCTGCATGGAAGCATTTGCCGGCGGCCTGGTACCTGTCATTGCCGACAGCCGCAAATCCGCCACGCCACAGTTCGCCCTGGATCAACGAAGCCTCTTTCAGGCAGGCGACAGCAATGACCTGGCTGCAAAGATCGACTACTGGATTGAGCATGAGGCGGAACGAAAGGCCATGGAGTACAAATACAGTGCTCTCGGCAAAAAATATGCTCTTGAAAACTGTGTCCGCCAGGCAGAGGAAATGTTTCGGCAGGAGTTGGAGGAGCATGCAGGAAAAAGGAGGCGTTTTATTTGCCGGAGAAGAAAACAGAGTCAAAAGGATTCCTGAAAGAGGATGAACATGTGATCCACATGTGGCAGCCTTTTTCTTTTGAGGTAAAAAAGGGATACGATTACCGACGCGCCAACCCGCTCTCCCGCCTTACCTCCTCCCTCCTAAAAACAGTGGCATTGCCTGTCCTGACAGTATTTGACCGTGTTGTACTGGGATCCCGCATTGACGGCTGGAAAAATCTGCGCAGGCTCAGAAATACCGGCGCAGTCACCGTCTGCAATCATGTCCATATGCTGGACTGTACCCTGGTGGAACAGGCACTCTTTAAAGAGCGCACGTATTTCATCACCCTGGCATCCAATTTTAAAATTCCCCTTGTCCGGCATCTGATCCGCATTCTGGGCGGCGTACCTCTCTCCGCCGATGTGCAGACCACTGCTGAACTTTTTTCAGAGATGGGAAAGGCCCTGAAAAAGGGCGCCTGTGTACAGATATACCCCGAGGGAGTCCTGCTCCCCTACTGCCGGGAACTCCGCCCCTTCAGAAGAGGTGCCTTCTATCTGGCGGAAGAGAACCAGGTCCCCGTTCTTCCCATGGTGATCACCTTCCATACCCCCACAGGCATCCGCCGCATATACAAAAGAAAGCCCTGCCTGCGTCTTCACATCCTGCCGCCCCTCTGGCCGGACAGCACTCTGCCTAAGAGGCAGCAGATAAAAGATCTGCAGGATCGCTGTTTTTCTTCTATGTATAAAAAAATCACGGAAACCCGCTGAACGCTCTGCGGTTTCCCGTGATTTTTTTGTTATGCCAGACCCTTTTCTTCCAGCCAGTCTGCCAGAATATGTTTGCCGGCTTTGATCTTCCTCGCCCTGAGCTGGAATTCTATCAGGGTAAGCCCCGTAAATACCACGCACAGGATGATCATAAATACAACCGCGCCCTGGATACTCTCTCCACCCGAGATCGTGCTTCTGAACGCTTCCACAGAATATGTGAACGGCACCCACTCATGAAGATAAGGCACAAAAGAACCTGAGATCTCCAGCGGATAAGTCCCCACAGACCCTGCTAACTGAACCACCATAAATACAAGCATCAGGAAGCTTCCCACTTTGCCGATAAAATTGGTAAAGAAATACATCACTGACATAAATGCCACACTGGCCAGACATGCAAATCCAATGGTCCGCCCCATCTCCATAGGACTGAACCCGTCAAATACGTGGAGAAGCAGCACCATGGCAACTGCCTGCAAAACAGCAATGGCATAGAGCACAGATGCCTTGCTGAGCCACCAGGAAAAGCCTGATTTTAATTTTCCCTTATATTTTGTCAGCGGATACATCAGGCTGAATGCAATACATCCCACCCAAAGCCCCACACTCATCATATACGGTGCCATGGCATGCCCGTTATTTTCCACGGTTGTTATCATGGTCTCTCTCGTCTCCACCGGACCGGCGAACATTTCCACCGTGTCATCCGTGGTTTTTGTATCCTTCACCTGTTCTGCACCGTCCAGCAGGCTGCTGCTGAGTGTATCGGACCCGTCAGCCGCCTGGCTGATACCGTCTCCCAGCTCTTTACTGCCGTCCTTAAGTTTCCCGGCACCTTCCTGAATCAGTCCGGCCCCCTCACTTAACCGGGATGCCCCATCCAGAAGTGTGCTGTTGTTGGCGGTAAGCTCGCCGGCCCCGGAAACCAGGGACCCGGTTCCGTCCTTCAGCCTGGATGCACCGTCATAGAGCTGGCTGCTGCCCTGAAGAAGTGCTTTCGCACCGCTGTCCAGCCGTTTTGCTCCGTCCGCCAGGGTGCCGGCACCATCATCCAGACTGCCTGCGCCATCATTTAACTGACGGATTCCTGTCTCCAGTTCCGGTACCTTCCCCTGCAGCGTACCGGCTCCATCCTTCACCTGTACAGCTCCGCTGCCCACACTGGTAATACCGCTCAAAAGACTGTCTGCACCGTCCTGAAGCGGTTTCATAGCCTCTTCCCGGAACTGCTGTCCCCCTGCTGCCGCCTGTTCTATGCCGGCTTTCAGAAGCGGGGATTTCTGGTCCAGCTCATTTGTTCCTGCCTCCAGCTGCTCCGCTCCTGCCTTTGTCTGGCTGGCACCTGCGTTAAGAGCCGCGGCCCCGGTCTCCAGTCCGGACATTTTATCCGTCACCAGTTTCACACCGTCCGTATACGCAGCCGTTTTATCTGCAAGGACCTCACTGCTGTCCCGCAGTTTCCCCACTACATTTACCACCTGTTCCATCATCTGGGCCTCTGTGCCCGAACCCTGACGGCTTTCCACAGAAGTTACGGTCTGTCCGCTGACGCCTGCAAGACCGTTCTCTGCCGCATCCGCTGCTGCCGATACAGCCTCCCCGGCCCCTCTTAAGGCACTGCCGCCCTCCTTAAGCAGAGAAGCCGCGCCTTCTAAACGTCCGTTTGCCTCATACACTGCACGCTCATTTTCCTGTGCTGCGGCAACCGCCTGACCGGCTGCCTCTGTAATCTGGCTGATATCACCGGAAGCCACAGCCGCATCAAGCGCCTCAGCCAGGCCGTCTGCAGAAACAGCATTTACACTTGCAATTCCATCCGCAGAAGCTTCCAGCTCCCCGGCCTTTCCCTGCAGTTCGTCTGCCTGCCCGTGCAGGGGTTCCAAAGCCGTCTCTGCCTCTGTGACATCCACGTCTGTCTGAACGGTTGTCACTTCCTCAGCACCCTGCGCACTGCTGTTTCCGCCTGCTGTCAGCATGGCATATAACTGTTCCAGCCCCTGATGCAGCGCGGAAACACCGTCTGCCAACTGTGCAGAACTTGCTCCCTCTGCCCCGTTGACAGCCTCCATACCTGCCCTCAGCTGTTCTATTCCTGTCTTCAGATTCCCACTTCCGGCCTCCAGTGCTCCCGTTCCCTGAACAAGAGCCTCTGCACCCTCATGAATCTGCTTTGCGGAATCCGGCAGCGTCTCCGTGCTCTGCCGAAGCACTTCCAGCCCCTTACACAGTTCTGCCATTGCCGCGTCCGCATTCGATACCCCCACTTTTAAAGCTGTACCTCCGGCTTCCAGCCGGGCGGCTCCGTCTGCCAGTGCTCCTGTCCCCTGTGCAAGCTGATCCACCCCGTCCTTCAGTGCCGGCACCTGCCCATCCAGTTGTGAAAGTCCGGTATGCAGCGCTCCTGCACCGCTCTTTAATTCCTCAGCTCCCGAAACCAGCGTACCGGTGCCATCCGAGAGTTCACTTACCCCCGCTCCTGCAGCCGTCACACCGTCCTTTAGTTCAGCCGCTCCCGAATCCAACTGATCGGCTCCGTCCTTTACCGTACTCACGCCGTCCACGTAAGTTTTCAGCCCCACGCGCAGCGTATCACTCCCTTCCCGAAACGTAAGGGAGCTGTCCGCCAGAGTCTCCAGATTATCCGTTATGGTCCTGTTTCCGTCCGATATCTTGCTCACACCGTCCTTCAGGTCCCTGGAACCATCAGCAGCCTCCTGCATCCCGTCCCCAACCTCAGCGATCTGATCAAACACAGCCTGGGTATATGTCTTCGTCACTTCCTCCGCCACACTGTTTTTCACCTTCTCCATAGCCGTCTCACTCATCTTGGACGCAATATAATTCGTCCCCGGATTGGTCTGATAGGCAAGTTCCATCTTCTTTGGCTTCTCATCCATCACCGTAGACGCATTCTCAGAAAAATCCTCCGGAATCGTGATTACCATGTAATAAGTACCGTTTCTAAGCCCTCTTTCGGCGGTCCCCGCATCCACAAAATTAAAACAAAGCGATTCCTCCTCCCGGAGCTTCTCAACCAGTTCCTCCCCCACATTCAGCTCCCTGTCATTATAAGCAACCGCCTTATCTTCATTCACCACCGCCACCGGCAGCTTATCCAGATTCCCATAAGGATCCCACATAGACCCCAAAAACAGTGTAGTATAAATCGTAGGAATCAAAACAATCGCCACAACCACCACCAAGAGCAGTTTATTATGGACCAGTCCCTTCCATTCCTTTCTCAGCAAATCACATTCCCCTTTCTGTCACCATTATTCCCAACACGCCATCCACCAACCCCCTCTACCATTCTATGCCCCACTTTCACATTAGCACACTCCAAATCCATTAATAGATACCGTGTTGATTTTCAAAGCAACCTGTATTATACTAAAACCATCCCACCCCCACAACCATCAATCCCCCCTCACCCCATCCATTACTAGACACCCCGCCCCAATTATGTCTCATTTTATACTTTTTTAACATTTTCCCACATTTTCACTCTCAACCACCCGCACTTGATAACCAACCGCCCCACACCTTCACTCTCAGCCACCCGCACTTGATAACTATAATGTACCCATAACAGTGGACAATCGAATTAGTGTAGTCCCTTCATTTTAGA
>OASX01000214.1_pt1 | contig 68376 bp, 56 predicted proteins | sample 1516531 | NCBI WGS metagenome assembly OASX01 (sample SAMEA2579911, study PRJEB22360) | human gut metagenome | biome: human gut; feature: human-associated habitat; material: faeces | place: Denmark | collected 2008/2010
CAGCCCGTCGGCACCAAGGGGGGGCCTCCCACGCTAGCATCCAATACCGCCGACAAATTGGCTAGCGACGCGGGAACCCCCTGCTACGTGCGTACCGGATATCCCGACGCCACCGACCAGACTTGGCAGCCGGCGGATCCCGACAACCTGCATATACTCGCCGCGGGTAACCCCGTGCTGATCGCCGGCGAAGGCCCGGAGACAAACACGCTGCGCCTCAATTACGGCAATATCTACCTTTTCAAGGACAGCCCCGACTCCCCCATCGAGCCTACCAGCCCCGCCGAGCCGCTCAACACGGGCGTGTTCCTCTTCAAGGGCAATCGGGCCTCGTACAATGTGGAGATGCGAAACATATACGTCCTCAGCGACGACGGCAGCCGCTTCGAGCTGAAGGACCGGGTTACCCTGCGGCCCTTCGAGAGCTATGTCGTGGCCAATGCCGCCACCCAAGCCCTGCTGAAGAGCCTCCGCTTGGACGGTATCGTCACGGGTACGGAGCTGGCCGAGATCCCGGCGGACAACAGCTTCCGCGCTTGGGCCGCCGACGGACGTTTGCACCTTAGCGCCGACCATGCCGAGAAAGTCGCCGTATACCACGTCAGCGGGACCTTGAAGTGCTACCTGCCGCTCTTGCGCAGCGAGACGACGATCGCCCTTCCTTCCGGCATCTATCTCGTCCACCAAGGCGGTACAACGATCAAGGTCGTCCTGTAGAGCATACATTATATTATATACACTAAAACAGATACAAATATGAGAACATTCAGATATATCCTATCCTTGCTAGCCGCTACGCTCGCCCTGCTAGCGCAGCCGGCGATGGCGCAAGCCCCGGAGACGAGCACGAAGGCGCAACCTTCCGACCCGGTCTTCCCATACCTCCTCACCATCCAGCAACCCGCCGAGGGAGCGACGCTGGACGTAATGATCATGAACGCCGCCGGCACGTACACCGCCGTATCCTCCGGCCAGACCGTCTACAACGGGACCAAGGTAGACCTCTTCTTCGTCCCGCAGGAAGGCTACCAACTGACGGTAGGCTCCATCACCTACAACGGCAACGCTACGACCGCAGAGACCCTGGCACCAAACGACAAGGGCTACACCGCACAGCGTAGCTTCACGATGCCCGCCCAGCCGACGACGGTTACCGCCGAGGCCGAGCTTATCCGCTACACGATCACCTACGACCCGAATGGCGGCACCCTCCCGCAAGGCAGCCCCACCCAATATACCGTAGTATCGGACGAGTTCACCCTCCCCACGCCGACACACGCCAATACCTACCTCTCCTTCGAGGGCTGGAAAGACACCGACGGGAATACGGTAGCGACCGTGGCGAAAGGCTCCACCGGCGATCTCTCCCTCACCGCCCAATGGAAAGAGAGCGAGCTGGCAGAGGTGGTAGGAGGGCCGGACGAGACCCGGATCGTCACCACCATCATGACCGCCGAAGAGATTCTGGCCGCTCTTGCCGCCACATGGCCCAAGTTCACCTTCACCACCGACAGAGGCGACGTGATAGATAGCCCGATCTCGTGGAAACTGAAAGACGGCGCTACCCTCGACCTCACGCCCGGCAAGAAGAACCCCTTCGAATGGACAGCCACACCGCTGCCTGATGGCGTGAAAGGCAATGGGTACGTGATGAACGGCACCACGCAGGTCTACCTCGAAGCCTCCCCTATCATACCGGAAGACAACGGCGAGATCACGATAACGGACGAGAACAAGTTCCAACAAGATGATGGTACCGACAACTACTTCAACGGAGAGATCAACGGAGAGGAGGGCAAGATCATAAACAAACTCACCCTCACCCCTCCCGCCGATACCGATATGACAATAAAGCTCAACGAGGTAACCTCCGCGACCACCCTCATCAACGGGACCGGGAAGACCAACCTCACCTTGAGCGGCACGAACAGTCTGGGTGCGGTCACGATCGAGCCCGGCAACGAATTGACGCTCACCCCCGGCGAGAATGCCGGCGACCTTGTCAACACCGCGGTCACCAACAAGGGCCATTTCACGGATCTTACCGCACGAGTGCCCACCGTGACACTCCCCGGCAACATCACCCTCGAACGGATAGACCCGGCGGCAAGTACCCCGATACCATCCACTGACAGCTACGCGGAGCTTAAGGCCGGCATAACCGCCCCCGAAGGCACCGCCATGGATTTGACGTATCTATGGCAGATTTTCAACGCACAGGCCGGCACATGGTCTACCGCCCCGGACGACTCGCAGCTGCGCAACGCCTCGAATACCTACAGGACGAGAACCGTAGGCCAGTATCGTTGCCTAGTTACCGCCACCGTAACCGTAAACGTAAACGGCACGCCCACGACCACGACGCTCGCCACGCCCCCGGCTGCCGTAACTCCCGTAACTCCCATAACGCCTCCTACGCCACAGCCCGCTACCTATACCGTAACCCTCCCTGCCTTGGTAGGAGCCTCCACCACCCCTGCAGCCGGAGCGCATATGGTAACCGAAGGCGACGGCTTCTCCTTCACCCTCACCTTGGACGCAGACTATGACCAGTCCGTCCCCGTAGTGACCGTGAACGGAAACGCCCTCACCCCCGATGCAAGCGGCAAGTACACGATCGTCGATATTTCCGCCAACCTGACCGTAGCGATCACCGGTATCGTGAGAAATACCACGACCGGTATCGAGCAAGTGGAAAACGCTACCTTGATCCGTGCCGAGAGCGGAGCCTTGCTGATCCGTACGCCAGTCTCCGTGACAGCGCAGGTGATCGCCCTCACCGGAAACGTAGTCCACACGGTACGGCTTCCCGCCGGAGACAGTCGTGTAGATGGCTTGGCTAGCGGTATCTATATCGTCCGCCTATCCAATGAGATAACGAAGAAAGTGATAATCCGATAGGCAAGGTTTCACGAGTGAGAGCGGCTGTCATCGCCGCTCTCACAAAAAGAGGTTGTTAGAATGCCCATTGTTAGGTTCTTATAGTCGCAGTTATAAGCATCTTACAATGGGCATTCTAGTAACCTTACGATAGGCATCGTAATCAGGATAGGATAAAAGAGGTCGTTTTTAGCGTTCCAATAAGTCCAAGACCAGCTCGAAGCCTTCAGCGCCGCTATAATAAGGATCCGGGACGGGAATAGAATAAAGACAGTCACAAGAATAAACTACCGAAGCATTGTCTAACTGATTCTATTTCGTATATTTGCCATTGAAAACCAGAGACAAAAGAAGGATAAAAATATGACAGCATTAGAACTCAACGCAGAATTATTCCGCCAACTCAGTATCATCGCCGAAGATGAGACCTTGATGCGTAAAGCCGTAGAAGCCATCCGCCGTCTTGCGCAGCAAAAGGAAGCACAGACAGAAGAGACTGAATATATTAGTAAAAAAGAGGTACTGGAGGGAATAGATGCCGGACTGAAAGACATGATAGCCGGCAGAACACGGCCAGCGAATGAGTTATTAGAGGAGTTACGTCATGAATTATAGAATAAAAACAACCAAATCTTTCGATAAAGAAATCAAGCGGCTTGGTAAACACTACGCATCCATCGCAAATGACTATGCCGCACTCCTTGATGAACTGGCACAAAATCCCCGACTCGGTATCGACCTTGGAAGTGGTCTCCGCAAAATTCGTATGCAGATCACCTCCAAAGGAAAGGGTAAAAGTGGTGGCGCAAGGGTCATCACTTTTACTGTTATTGTATCGATGGAAGAAAGCGAAATTAATCTCCTTTATATCTATGATAAAGCGGATCGTCCCTCCATCAGCACACACGAAATAGAGAGACTGCTTCATAAAAACGGATTAAGGTAGCCTATCAGAGTAAACTCACAGGATACGATCCTTACAATATTCCAACAACCCGGCGCAAGCATCTTCCAATAGATCCAAGACCAACTCGAAACCTTCGGCACCGCTATAATAAGGATCCGGGACGTGATCGTACAACTTATTCCGGGAGAACTCAGTCATCTGATGGATCTTAGCGACGGATTCCAGATCGGGAGCCATCCGTTTCAAGTCCGTTATATTTTGGTCGTCCATGCCGATAATCAAATCGAAGTCATGAAAGTCCCACTGACGTACCGGACGGGAGATCGAATCCAACGAATATCCCCTACGGGCCGCATGCGCCCGCATCCGTGAATCCGCCCGGTCTCCCTCATGATACCCGGTGATCCCGGCGGAATCGATCTCGATCCGATCTCCCAATCCCGCATCCTTCACCAACTTCTTCATTACCGCCTCCGCTGACGGAGAGCGACATATATTCCCCAAGCACACAAACAACAACCGTACCTTCTCCTCCTTCATCACTAAGCTCCTTTCCATTAATTTTCAATTTTCAATTCTCAAGCCGGGTCCACATCATAATGAACCAGCAACTGCTTAAACGGTACATATCCTTGCATCTCAGTATGAATACCCTCCAATATCTCACGAAGCGGAGCGATCCCGGCGGATATCTCGATCTTCAAGACGATCTTCTTGATATGAAGCGTCTGTACCCGGGTGATAGGCGGCGTAACCGGTCCCAACACCCGCTCACCTAAACGAGCACGAAGTTTCTCGGCGTATAAAGCAGACATTTCCTGCAAAGCCTCCTCATTCCGACTCCGAAGGATCAAGACGATCAAACGGTAGTAAGGCGGGTAACGGAACATACTACGCTCGCTCAATTGCAAGCTCACCATTTCCTTATAAGCAAAATGCTGCACCATACGGATCAAAGGATGCTCCGGCTGAGTAGTCTGCAAGATCACCGTACCCCGCTTATCCCGTCGTCCGGCACGTCCGCTAACCTGTACCATCAATTGATAAGCCCGCTCGTGCGCCCGGAAGTCTGGGAAATTCATCAGGCTATCGGCGCTCAAGATTCCGACCACGCTGACATTCCCGAAATCCAATCCCTTCGACAACATCTGGGTACCAATCAAGATTTGTGTCTTCCCCTTCTCGAAATCCGAGATGATCCGCTCGTAAGCCGTGCGGGTACGGGCCGTATCGAAATCCAGCCGCTCCACCTTCGCCACAGGGAATTGCCCAGCGATCTCCTCCTCTACCTTCTCTGTACCGAAACCTTGCATCTTGAACTCCGTCCCCTTACACTCGGGACATACCTGCGGCAAGCGGTAAGTATAACCGCAATAATGGCAAACCAGCTGATTATGCGCCTTGTGGTAAGTAAGGCTAACGTCGCAATTCACGCAATGAGGCACCCACCCGCACCCCCGACACTCGATCATCGGGGCGAATCCCCGGCGGTTCTGGAACAAGATCGCTTGCTCACCCCGGGATAAAGCCTCCCGCACCTTCTCCACCAACAGAGGGGAGAAAAGGGTATCTTTCATGATCTTCTTGCGCTTTAGCTCCTTCACGTCCACCGTAATAATCTCCGGCATCAAGCAATCACCGTAGCGGGTGGATAGCTCGACCAGACCGTATTTCCCCGCCGTAGCGTTGAAATAAGAGTCGATGGAAGGGGTGGCGGAACCCAATAAGGTCTTACCACCGTGCATACCCGCCAAGACGATGGCAGCGTTACGGGCATGGTAACGGGGTGCCGGGTCTTGCTGCTTATACGTATTCTCATGCTCCTCGTCCACGATAATCAAGCCCAAGTCCTTAAACGGAAGGAAGAGGGAAGAGCGGACCCCCAATACCAGCATAGGCTCGTCGCTATGCAGCAGCTTGTTCCAGACCTCCACCCGCTCGTTGTCCGAGAACTTAGAGTGGTAGACCAATAGCTTATCCCCGAATAATTTCGCCAGCCGTTCCGTGATCTGGGTCGTGATAGCGATCTCCGGCAACATATATAAAACCTGCCGCCCCAGCCGCAAGACCTCATGGATCAAACGGACGTATATCTCGGTCTTACCACTGGAAGTCACGCCATGAAGCAAGCAAACCTCCTTCGTCTTGAAAGCCTCATGGATCTCTCCGTAGGCTTTCTCTTGCGCCGGACTGAGCGGATTCGGCTCTTGCAAGCGGCAGACGGATACTTGTAAACGACCCACCTCTTTCTCGTAACTCTCCAAGATACCCCGTTTCAGCAGACCCTCCAATACCGCAGAGGTATAACCACTGCGTTCCAATAGCTCTTTCTTGGAAAGCTCCTTCGATAAAGCGGGATTCAAGGTATGGCTTAAATCCAAGAAGCTGACCAACAGAAGCTCTTGCTTCTTCGCCCTTTTCAATTCTTCGAACACCGCCTGCAATTTCGTCTCATCCCAGTAAGCTTCGGCCAAACGGATAAACGCCTGTGTCTTGGGAACGAATCCTCGCTTTAGCTCCTCGCTCACCTCGACCGCCCCTTTCACCATCAAGGAAGAGACGATCGGGACAACATTTCGGAGACCGGTCTTCTTCTCCAACTCCGAGATCGTCAATTTCAAAACCCCGCTAAAGGCATCCAGTACCGCTTGCTCGTTCGGGCGCAAGGGGGCGGTAGCCTCGAAATCCTCATTATAAGTAACCGCCGTCTCGCTTTCCAACTTTAAGCCGGAAGGCAAGGCCGCCTTATACACGTCGCCCAGCTTACATATATAATAAGAAGATATCCATTTCCAGAAACGGAGTTGCGGACGGCGGAGCACCGGAGTGGCATCCAGCAAAGCGTAGATCTCCTTCGTCTCAAAATCGGATACCGGTTCCCGGTCGTGTACCTCCATGACGATGGCCGTATAATATCGTTTCTTCCCGAAATGCACGATCACCCGGCAACCGGGAGTCACGGCTCTTTCCATATCTTCGGGTATCCGATAGGTATAGCTATTCTCCAAAGGAAGGGGAAGTATGACGTCCGCATATTTCATTCAAACAGGTGTTTCATTACGAGCCCAAAAATAACAAAAAAGGCCGGACTTCTAAAGCCCAGCCTCTCTCATTTTATTTTCACCTATTTAGAACAAGATCGCTGCCGTGATAGACCATCCACGATTCTTTCCGGCACCGTCGGAGAGGTTCACCTTCTCAATGCTATAGTTATCAGTCAGTCCCAGACCATAATTGAAACCCACCTGCAAGTGGCTGATCAACTCCACGCCGGCACCGAAGTTAAGGCCTGCGCTGAAATTCTTCGCCTTCACCTGATCCGCTACGGAACCCGGGATATCCCAAAATTTATCACCGCCTACACGGAAACCGATATACGGACCGGCTGCCAGATACGCTTTGACGATCGGTAAGCCGAATTTCCATTTCAAGTTGACCGGAACATCGATATAATCCGTCTTCATCGAAGTCTTAACCCCGCCAACCGAAGTCGTCTCCAAACCTTTTTGCGAATACAACACGGCCGCATCGATCCCGACACCCACCAACGGCAAAGTCGTCTCGATCATCGGCCCCACTTGGAAGCCGGTTACGTTATCCGCTTTCAACACGTCCGAGTTGAAATGGACAGACGATATATTCACACCTCCCTTGATACCGAATTTAAGCTGAGCGTTCGCCGGAAGCGCCATCAACGCTAACAAGGCAACCATAAAAAATCCCACGATTTTCTTCATATTCATACTTCTTTTGTTAATTACTCGTTGCAAATAAACGCACTTTTCTAATAATAAACAAATATTCTCTATAGAGTGTTCACGGAATACCCCAGTCCTTTAAACTCAAAGAAAGCATGCATCTTACATACGGAGCTCATCCCGTCGGTCAGATTCATGCTTCTTTCCCTAATTATTATGGCAAAATAATTATCCGAAACCATGAGACGACTTGATAAGAAAACCTTGGATAAAGAATAGTAAAAACCGGATACGGTTCTTGCGTTCTCTTCCGGCCTTTCCTCGAAGCCGTCGAAAATATACACGCCTTGCAGGTCTTCTGACTTACTTCCGGTCTTAAGCGCCTTCCCATTCACTTGAATGAACAGTGGCAACAGTATTGCTCAACCCGTTTATGAAGCTTACAGCAGCGGGACTGTCCGGGATTCTCACCCGATTCCCTTTTAATCCCTATCCGGCGATTGCCGAAAGGGAACAAAGCATGTAGCAAAGATACATAAAGTTTTGATGTAGCCTAACACTTTCCACAAAAAATATCCCTATATTCCCGGTTCCTGATATAACATAAAGCCGCCCCGATAGCCGTGCGATACTCGGCATACTCCGGTATCTTGAAATGGACATCGCACATCTCCTCCAGACGGGGGAAAATATCCGGGCATTGCGGCAAGCGAGTCAGGTTACCGATCAACACGATATTCTTGATATCGCCATTTAACGAGGCGAAAACAGCTCCTTGCCCGATAGTCTGCAAGACCATATGAACGATACCGAGAGCGATATCCTCAACCTTAGCGTTCGCATCCGCTTTTCCAAAAATAGAGGCTGTCACGTCTAGCGGCAGGCCGGGTAGCGGATGCGGCGTAATATCCCGGATATGCAAGTCGATATCATTCAGGGAACCATGCTCAGCCAAAGACGCTATTTGGTGAAAGTCATGCGTTTTCAATAATAGCTTAGACAAGCCGAGGATGGTTCCGCCACCGATACCCAATCCCCCGATATGCTCGACCGTGGAGCCTTGTACCTTGACAAAAGAGGTACCCGTTCCCATGCTGACCACCAACAGGCTATCCAGTCCCGTATTATACTGCGCCCCTAGCCCATTTGCGAGGAACTCATCCGTCTTCGCGGTTGGTAAGCCATATAAAGGTTGATCGATATAGGCGCTACCTACACCCGTCAAGATCACTTTCTCTATATTCGAGAGTGAGATGTTATTATCATAAATATATTTACCGAAGGCCCCGAATAAAGAGGTTACCGGATCGGTAGCTTTCACGAACATCGGGTTCTTGATCTTCTTATCCTCCACACCGACGATCTTGGTCGTGCTACCTCCCACGTCTATACCTATAACGATTCCCATGATTCTTTCCCTTTTTAATTGAATAATCGCTACAAAAGTACATAAACCCGTATACAATACTAAAAAAGGCCGGACAAAATCAATTGTCCAGCCTCTCTTTATTAAAAAACCGTAAGGTTTAAATGCTATTTATTCGCCTAACAAGATCTCTAGGATCTGGCAAGCTGCCTTCGATACGGAAGTACCCGGGCCAAAGATAGCGGCAACGCCAGCCTTATACAAGAAGTCATAGTCTTGAGCCGGGATTACACCACCAGCGATAACGATGATATCCTCACGACCTAATTTCTTCAACTCCTCGATAACCTGCGGAACCAACGTCTTATGACCAGCGGCCAAAGAAGAAACGCCCATTACGTGAACATCGTTCTCTACAGCTTGACGGGCAGCCTCGGCCGGAGTCTGGAACAACGGTCCCATATCTACGTCGAACCCACAGTCAGCATAACCGGTAGCAACAACCTTAGCGCCACGGTCATGTCCGTCCTGACCCATCTTAGCGATCATGATACGAGGCTGACGGCCCTCTTTCTTAGCGAATTGCTCGCAAAGCTCGCAAGCTTTCTGGAAGTCTGCGTCTTTCTTAGTTTCTGATGAATACACGCCTGAAATAGTTCTAATGATTGCTTTATAACGACCTACAACCACCTCGCAAGCATCGGAGATCTCTCCCAATGACGCACGCAAGCCGGCAGCCTTAACAGCCAACTCTAATAAATTGCCCTTCTTCGTCTTCACGCACTCCGTGATATCAGCCAAAGCTTTTTGAACAGCGGCTTCGTCACGGTTAGCACGCAACTCCTTCAAAGCGGCGATCTGCTCGTTACGTACGGCTGTATTATCAATCTCAAGGATATCGATCGGATCTTCCTTCGGCAAACGATATTTGTTAACACCAACGATGGTCTGAACACCTGAGTCGATACGAGCCTGTGTACGAGCGGCCGCTTCCTCGATACGCATCTTAGGAAGACCTGTCTCGATGGCTTTCGCCATACCACCCATGCTCTCGATCTCTTGGATCAACGCCCAACCTTTATGTACCAATTCATTCGTCAAAGACTCTACATAGTAAGAACCAGCCCACGGGTCGATTTCCTTACAGATCTTAGTCTCTTCCTGAATGTAAATCTGTGTATTACGAGCGATACGAGCGGAGAAATCGGTCGGCAAAGCGATCGCCTCATCCAATGCGTTCGTATGCAAAGATTGTGTATGTCCTAATGTAGCGGCCATAGCCTCGATACAAGTACGTCCTACGTTATTGAACGGATCTTGCTCGGTCAATGACCAACCGGAAGTCTGGCTATGTGTACGCAATGCCAATGATTTCGGGTTCTTAGCGCCGAAGCTCTTCACGATCTTCGCCCACAACATACGAGCCGCACGCATCTTGGCGATCTCCATGAAGTGATTTACACCGATAGCCCAGAAGAATGACAAACGGGGAGCGAACGCATCCACATCGATACCGGCGTTGATACCGGCACGAAGATATTCCATACCGTCGCACAACGTATAAGCCATCTCGATATCAGCCGTAGCACCAGCCTCCTGCATATGATAACCGGAGATAGAGATAGAGTTGAACTTCGGCATCTTCTGAGAGGTATACTCGAAGATATCAGCGATAATCTTCATGGAGAACTCAGGCGGGTAAATATAGGTATTACGTACCATGAACTCTTTCAATATATCGTTCTGGATCGTACCGGCCATTTCCTCCAACTTAGCACCTTGCTCCAAACCTGCGTTGATATAGAATGCCAATACCGGAAGCACACCACCATTCATGGTCATGGAAACAGACATCTTGTTCAAAGGAATACCATCGAACAACACTTTCATGTTCTCCAAGGAACAGATAGATACACCCGCTTTACCTACATCACCAACCACACGTTCGTTGTCGGCATCGTAACCACGGTGAGTCGGAAGGTCGAACGCAACGGACAAACCTTTCTGACCGGAAGCCAAGTTACGGCGATAGAAAGCGTTAGACTCCTCAGCGGTAGAGAAACCCGCGTACTGACGGATTGTCCAAGGACGCATAGCGTACATACCGCTGTACGGGCCACGTAGATAAGGAGGCAGACCGGAAGCATAGTTCAAGTGCTCCATACCCTCCAAGTCTTCTTTTGTATATACAGGTTTCACCTCGATATGCTCGGGTGTTTTCCAATTGGGCTCGATACCATTGGCTTTTGCCCATTCGGCAGCGTTTGTAGCTGCGAATCCGGCATTCTTTATATCTATGTTTTTAAAATTTGGTCTCATAATTGTTTATACTTAAGCGATTCCTAATTTAGCGTTGAATGCTTTCAATGTCTCAAGCACATTGCTCTTTACATTTACGAACTGGTCGATACCTTGAGCCTTCAAGTCGTCCGCGCAAGCAGGAGCTCCGGCTACAACGAATTCGGCACGTCCGGCCAAAGCCTTGTAAGCAGCAGGAGCGAATTCAGCATACTCGTCATCACTAGAGCAAAGAACCACTATCTCAGCACCCGCCTTGACTGCAGCCTCAACACCAGCCTCAACCGTATCGAAGCCTAAGTTATCAATTATCTTATATCCGGCACAAGCGAAGAAGTTAGCGGAGAACTGTGAACGAGCCAAACGCATCGCCAAGTTACCGATCGTCAACATGAATACCTTCGGAGTCTTGCCACTCTTCTCTGTCGCCATACGCAAAGCCTCGAATTCGGAAGCGCCGCGAGAGAAATCAAGAGCCGGGATCGTTGCCTCGCCGCAATGACCACCGCCACAACAGCAAGAACCTTTTTCCTGAATCTTATCGGCAGCTACTTCCGTGAAGTTAGGATACTGGTTAGAACCCAACAGGATCTCACGACGGGTAGCAACCGCTTTCTTACGAACTACATTCGAAGCGTTAACGGCATTTTGGATCTCACCTGCGTTCACGGCAACGGAGAATCCTCCTTTTTCCTCAACCTCCAAGAACAACTTCCAAGCGACATCGGCCAAGGAATTCGTCAATACCTCTACATAATAAGAACCGGCAGACGGGTCAACGACCTTATCCAAGTGGCACTCTTCCTTCAATAATAATTGTTGGTTACGTGCGATACGCTCGGAGAAATCGTCCGGAGTCTGGTAAATCTTATCAAACGGGCGAACCGTGATAGAGTCTACGCCAGCAAGAGCGGCAGACATAGCCTCAGTTTGAGAACGAAGCAAGTTTACGTGAGCATCGTAAACCGTCATGTTCCACTCTGAAGTCTGTGCGTGAGCAACCATCTTGCAAGCGCATTCGCAGGCCGGCTTATAAGCGGCTACGATCTCGGCCCACAACCAACGAGCCGCACGGAACTTAGCGATTTCCATGAAGTAGTTAGAGCTGATACCAAAATTGAATTTGATCTTCTTGGCAACCTCGTCAGCGGTGAAACCAGCCTCGGTTAGTTTTGCCATCAATTCGTTACCCCAAGCCAAGGCGTAACCTAATTCCTGAGAAATGTAAGCGCCAGCATTGTTGAAAAGGAACGCATTTACAGCCAATACACGGTAGTTAGGCAAAGCCTGTCCAGCTTTGAGCACAGCTGCGGCACCTTCTACCCACTCACTGTTTTCTTTACCTTTTACTAAAGGTTTCTTGAAAGCGTCATAGTTTACAGAACCGTAGCACTTCTCTGCATCGACACCCTTGCCTTTGAAGTAGTCAGCCAAGATACCGATCAACTTCTCCGCTTTGCAGTTGCAAGTGTTGAAGTTCAATTCTACGGAAGCCGGACAAATACCCTCTAATAAAGTAGCTATGTTCTCCTCGTTCACCTCATCACCTTTGATGATGAACCCAAGAGAAGTAACACCTTTCGTCAAAAGGTCTAGTGCTTTCTCGTTAGCACCCTTGAAGCAGCAAACTTCAATGTTCTGGCGTACCTTCCAATCGTTGTCTTTCTTCGTTCCACGAACATAAGGGAATTCACCGGGAAGAGACTCTGTAGTCTTTAAACCCTCGATGTCTTCTGCACGATAGAAAGGATTTACATTAAATCCTTCGCCTGTCTTCCAAACAAGCTTTTTCTCAAACGGTACCCCTTTCAGGTCGGCCGTTATCTTCGCCATCCACTCTTCAGTAGACACAGGTGCGAATTCTGAGAAAAGTTTTTCTTTAAGTTCTGCCATAATATTAGTTGTTTATTAAACTGGTATTAGTAATGTTCAATACTATTTTGTTCAATTACAGATGGCAAAGGTAGAATAAATAAACAGTACCGACAATGAAAAAACAATGAAATCGCAACTACTTTTAACGCCTTTTAGTGGTATTCTCCCCGTTTTCTTGGCATTTTGATAAAAAACACACTTTTTCTTCAAAAAAACTCAGTCCAACTATTGCAGAATTAAAAAATATATCTACCTTTGCATCGTCAAACAAAAACAATGACATCTAAATGGTGGATTCGTCTAACGGTTAGGACACATGCCTCTCACGCATGCAATACGAGTTCGATTCTCGTATCCACTACAAAAGCTCTCAACCTATTGGTTGGGAGCTTTTTTTTATATACCTTCGCTACCCGATAGTATCCTAAGATTTTTATTATACACTTAAATTATATCATGAAAAGTAAAAAGACCGTCTTTCTGACCGGAGCCACCGGGACGATGGGCCATGCCGGATTGGTCGAGTTGTCCAAACGGCTAGATCGTTTTAATATAACACTCTTGGCTCGTCCGAGCAAAATCAATAAAGAGAAGTTGGCCACCTATGAGGCTATGGAAGGGATCCGTATCGTTTGGGGAGACTTGACGAGTTATCAAGATGTCTTAAATGGAGTAACGGGGGCGGACTACGTATTACACGTAGGTGGAATGGTTTCGCCGGCGGCGGATTATTTCCCTAAAAAGACCTTGAAAGTAAACACGACCGCCGCTCAACACATCGTGGATGCCGTAAAAGCGCAACCGAACGCAGATCAGATCAAGGTAGTCTATATCGGCTCCGTGGCGCAAACCGGCCACCGTAACGCACCGGTTCATTGGGGACGTACGGGAGATCCGATCAATATAAGTGTCTATGATCATTATGCCATCTCAAAGACAATAGCCGAACGTATTTTCGTGGAGTCGGGTATTAAACATTGGGCGTGCCTTCGCCAAACCGGTATCTTATGCCCCGAATTATTATTCAAGGGTTCGGACCCAATCACATTCCACGTACCGCTAGACGGCGTGCTGGAATGGGCTACCGCCGAGGATTCCGGTCGCTTACTAGCGAATGTATGCGAGGAAGAGGTGCCGGATGAGTTTTGGAACCGTTTCTATAACATTAGTAGCGGCCCATCTTTCCGCCTGACGAATTATGAGTTTGAGAGTAAATTGTTAAAAGCGATCGGCTGTCCCGCCCCGGAGAAAATATTCGAACCGAACTGGTTCGCTACCCGTAATTTCCACGGACAATGGTATACCGATTCAGATCTATTAGAAGGATATCTGCATTTCCGCAGTAACCAAACTTGCGACGATTATTTTAAATGGATGGCCAGCCAAGTCCCTTGGTATTTCCACCTAGCAAAGATCGTCCCTCCTATCTTCATAAAACTGGGTATGGGAGCCATCGCTAAAAAGCCGGGACTGGGAACCCGTAACTGGATCAAGAACAGACACCAAGATCGTATATCCGCCTATTTTGGCTCGTATGAGGATTGGCAAGCAATCCCGGGTTGGGATAAGATCCGGACAAAACGCCCCTCCGAAACACCCGTCTTTCTGGATCATGGTTATGATGAAAGTAAGCCGAAGTCGGAATGGGATATCGAGGATATGCGTAAAGCCGCAGAATTCAGGGGAGGAAAATGCTTGTCCCCGGCCATGACAAAAGGAGACTTATCGACCCCACTCGATTGGGAATGCCAATTCGGTCACCGTTTTAAGGCCTCTCCCACATTAGTATTATTAGGAGGCCATTGGTGCCCGGAATGTTTACCGCTCCCTTGGAATTACGACGAGATCGCTAAAGGAAATCCGTTCTTCGCCCAAGTATGGTATCCATTCCACGATAAAAAGGAACACAATGTATACGATGAATCCATATTCGCTGACTTCAAGGAATAAAATTCAACGCATCAAGAGATTTTTGTTTTTTAGATTATTTATCTCAACGCAACATACTTTTACCGGATATTATCTGTTATAACAATATAAGCACTATATACCATAAACATAAAAACAGATTTTATCATGACAAAAGGATCGATCGGATTAAATGCAGGAGCTATCTGGAATTTGCTTTCAGATGGCCAACATTGGAGTTTTGAGGCGTTGAGAGCAAAATCCGCTCTAACAGATGCGGATCTATGGTCCGCTATCGGTTGGCTCGCTAGAGAAAATAAGATTGAAATTGATAACACCAGCAGCCACCCTATCTTCTGTCCGGGTACCAACTTTTATTTTTAAATGACATTTATGATATTTCATTGCGAAGGATTTCACTTTCTTCGCAATGAAATCTTCAAAAAAGTACTTACTTTGTAACCCTAACGAATAAAAACAATACGATTATGAATCCTACTTTCGGAGCTTCCATCCTTTCTTGGATACCACCTATGTGGACACCAGAAGGCGGTCTTTTCGCCATCCAGCAAGCATCTGCCGCCGGTTTTGATTTACTGGAAATCTTATTGCCTCCTTCCATGGAGTTCGACGCTCCAACCGTAAAGCGACAATTGAAACAACACGGATTGAAGGCGACTTGTTCTCTCAACCTTCCCCAAGAAGCGCATATTCCTTTTTATCCCAAGGAAGCGACTCGCCTGATCAAGGCGGCGCTGGATAAAGCGAGCGAACTGGAGGTTGATTACTTGGGAGGGGTCTTACATTCCGGCATCGGGGTCTTCTCCGGCAAACAGCGAACACGGGAAGAAGAGAATACGCTTTGTGAGGTATGGGCGGAGGTTGCCGAATACGCCGGCCGATCCGGAATCACGATCGGTATAGAGCCGATCAATCGCTATGAAAGCTATATGTGTACCTCCGCGGAGGAAGTCTTGCGCTTTATCAAACGCGTAGACGCTCCGAATTTATCTTTGCATCTGGATACTTTCCATATGAATATAGAAGAGACTAGTTTCTATGAACCGGTTATCGCCGCAGGCAGCCGACTTCGCCATATTCACATGACTGAAAGCAACCGGGGAATGCTGGGTGAAGGAAACGTACGCTGGGATGATTTGTTTCGGGGACTACAGGAAATCGATTTCAATGGAAACTTAGTTCTGGAGAATTTCTCCAATTCCGTTCCCGGCATGGCGGAAGCCGTATCTCTTTGGCGTCCATCTAAATACAACGCAGATGAGCTAGCTAAAGGCAGTCTCGCTTTCATGCGTAAGATGACATGCGAACATCAATAAGGCATCAATTACTGCAACCGGCTTTACAGTAGTACTGCAAGGCCCGTGCAGTAAATCCCCATTTAGAAAGTAGCGCGAAGTCCTATCATTTAAATAACCGCTGAACGACAGCGCTATCTCCATCATTCGGGGCGGGCTGTATATTCAATAAGCGTGCGATCATCAAATAGAGGTTCACGTTCGCCATTTGCGGAACCTCTACGTGTTTCTTGAACGAGGGACCTGCCGCATAGAATATAGCCTCCATCTCCGGTGTAAAATTATCGTAACCATGTGTCGCCGCATAACGGGGAGATGATTTCTCGCGGAATTGCACATACGTTCCAATATGTGGAGAAACAACCAGATCACTAACTCGAGGATTCTTTCCGTAAACCAATTTCTCAGGGATCTCGTTTTTCTTCCATACGGTTATATTCGGCACTTTCTGTAAAATCGCATAGGCCGTATCCACATAGGTTTTCTTCGGATATAATAATGTAGGAACGCCATCAAAGACATAATCGAAACTATCCCGGGGTAGATAATCATTCAAGTTCACATATCTCTCGGGATAATAGGTGGCCATTCCATGATCCGAGAGAACGATAAAATCGATCTTATCGAAAATATCCAGCTTACGGGCTTCCGTGAAGAAATGATTCAAGACTTTATCCAAGTTCTCTACCACATCCAAGGTTGCCGAGGAATCCGGGGTAGCGGAATGACCTATCGCATCCGGCTCTTCCATATACCACATAATCAAATGAGGACGTATATCTTCCGGCAACTTCAGCCAAGAGATCACGGAATCAGCACGATCTGAAAAAGAAACCGATTTATCAAACGGCTTCCATATTGAAGGCTGGCCACTCGCCAAAGGCACCTCGCTACCAACCCAATAGAAGGAAGCGGTACGAACCCCTTGGCGTTCCGCCGTATTCCAAATAGGTTCTCCACCATAAAATCGCGGATCCAGGTTTCCCATCCGGTATGAACTATCAAGCTCCGCGTCATAAAAGAAATTATTTACCAAACCATGGTGATCCGGATGCAATCCGGTAGCCATGCTATAATGATTCGGGAAAGTCACGCTGGGATAACATGGGCGAAACGTGGAGCGAACCCCTACATTCGCCAAAGAATCCAACGTCGGAGTATGAGCACGTGAGGGATAATCAGAGCGGAAACCGTCCATTGATAAAACTACGACATAACGATCCGATCGTTTTTTCGTTTGGCAACCGGTAAAAGCCAATGAACAAATACAAAAGAAACTAACGAGTAAGAACTCAATACGATTATTCCACATATCATTAAATTAAAAAAGAGGTCCACAAAGATAGTGAACCTCTTCTAATTATTAAATTTTATCTAATGAAAGATTTTTCTTTTAGAAGATATACTTGATACCGAATTGCATCTGCCAACGAGACACATCGTTCAAATTATCCTTGAAGGTCTCATCCAAATCTTTCGCCATCGTATACTTCAACGTATAGTTGTTCGCCGCACTCGGGCCTTGTCCTTTCGGGATCGTCAAGAACTGATATTGCTGATTACCCAAAACGGTTGTTTGTACCACACCCCAGTTACGATTCAACAAATTCAAGAAGTTGGCGATATTGAAACTAAAGCGCAAGGTATGTGAGCGACCATTCTTCTGGTAAATCTTTATATCATGAGAAACGCTCAAATCCAATTGATTCGCAAATGGAGCGACAGCACCGTTACGTTCGGCATACTCACCTCTATGTTTGCTCAAATAAGGATCTTGCTCGATAAAGGCATTCATCGCTTTCCATGCATCTTCTTGGCTATCGAAATCGCCCGGTAACAAATGATCTTTTACCTCGTCAAAATTCGCAGGGATATACATCAAGTCATTGGAGAACTGAGAATCGCCATTCGCGTCACCATTATAACAATAAGAATAACGGAACGGACGATAACGCTGATAGATCAAACCAAAACTTGTTGCCGCATATTTACTCCAGTTAGCCGTATAAGAAGCGGACAATAACAAACGACCATCAAAAGAACCTGCCGTATAACCTACTTCTTCCGCATTTCCATCCAAGGCCGCACGGTACTTCCAAGCGGAAGTCGCCACAGACGATGTTCCGTCTGTTACACCTCTAGACTGCCCGAAAGAGTAAGATCCATTCAAATACAATCCCTTCAGGATTCCATCAACAAAGTTTTTCTGCAACTGGAAGGTCGTATAAAGCGAATGTCCTTTGCTGGTATTACGCAGCATCACGACATGATTCGCGGCCTTTTGATTTCCTTCCCTATCGCTATAATAGCCATTATAATATGGACGTGCGTTACCCGCTCCACCGTCATTTACAAATTGCTCGGTCCGATACAATCCGATATTGTCATGATAAATAGCGTTAATGTCTTTTGAGTACAGCAACTCTATGGTAGCTACCCAGCCATCACCAAACTTATAATCGGCAGCGATATTACTTTTCCATAAGCTCGGATATTTAAAGTCCGGATCCGTAATCGCTATATCCGAACGGGTAGCGCTACCTTCAGCCGGTTTATAAGTATCCATATTTCCGGTAAAACCTAGCGAAGGTCTGCCATCGCTAATGATATTGTCATTCTTGTCCTTTACCGCCCGGACATTCAAGTCACCAAACAAAACGCCATTGTTGCCGGCTTGATTACTGATCCATACATAAGGAGGAGTACCCGTGAAGAGTCCCGTACCACCACGGATCTGCAAACTTCCATTCTCATCGTCAAACGGTTTGTAGTTAAAACCGAATCGAGGAGAGAACTGAGGTTTGGCGTTCGGATATTTAGAAACATCGATCTTGATGCCATCCCGATAGGTCTCGGCGGCGACTTTATCATTCGACTGCAAATCAGTCATAAAGAACGGAACATCAATACGTAAACCTAACGTCAAGTTCAATTTATCACTTACCGTCCACTTATCTTGGGCATACAAACCTAACTGGAATACATTTATCTCGGCGAATGGAAAATCATCCGTCATCGAATATCTTTGCGCATAGTACTGGTACCCCGTAGAAGAAGAATTCGTAATACCTGTCACATTGGAACCAAATCCAAAATCTTTCGGATTAAACTCACGGATATCAAATCCTTGTACACTTCCGTTATGAGCGGCCATGTATTGTTTTGTAGCCAATACGTTGAACTTAAAATCATCGACAGAGTTAAATACCCAAGAACCCGGATAGTTTTGAGCGAAACCATTCTTAAAGGCGCGATAGTCACTTTGCGTTCCAACCGTAATCTGATGTTTGCCAAAATTCATCAAGAAGTTATCCTGTATCTGCCAGATATCACTGTTCAACTGGTTATTATAGGAGTTTGCCTCGGTTCCGAAAGTCGTATAAGCATTGTTATCACCATCCAAGATATCCACTTGCGGGAAGTAACCACCATCCATATCGCGATAATCACGCAAACGGGAATAACCGATCTTCAAATAATTAGACATACGGTCATTAATGGTCGTATTCAAGTCAGCCATCCAAATATTGAAGTTATTATTCGTCCGGTAGAAAGAAGAAGAGAACGGAATAGCGAACGCATTCGGTCCACGTCCGTTATTCGGCGCACCGGAAGTAGAAGGGTTATTCGTATTAAACGATTTCAAATAATAATATTTTAAGCTCAACACATTATTTGAGTTGATATTCCAGTCTAAACGAGCCGTGATTCGATCCGCTTGAGTATTTGTCTTATTCACGTCGAATTTACCCGGATTATACCCAAGCTCATCACCTAAGAAATCAGATAAACCCTGCAAGACTGTCGCATCCGCCGCAGAATTAGCGGTCGTATAAGAAATCGGTTCCTCCTGACGATCCATCTCACCATTGATGAAGAAGAATAACTTATTCTTAATGATCGGACCGGATAAACTGATACCGTATTGGTGATTAGAGAACTCTGAAACACCAATCGTCTCATCCTTCACACGATATCCCATCATAGACGGACTCTTCGTGTACATATATACAGAAGCATGAAACTCATTCGAACCGGATTTCGTTACGGAGTTAATACCCGCACCCGTGAATCCTCCATTTCGAACATCAAAAGGAGCGATCATCACCTGTACCTGCTCGAGCGCCTCCAAAGAAATCGGTTCCGTACCGGAAGCTCCAAGAGCAGAAGCCAGACCAAACGAGTTATTAAAGGAGGCACCGTCCACCGTTACATTATTAAAACGGTAAGAGACACCGCCAAAATTCTTACCGCTACTCATCGGGGTTAATTTCACGAAATCATCCAAAGAACGGTTAATCGTAGGCAGCTTATCCATCTTCTCACGAGTGATGATTTCCTGCGCACCTGTACGACTTCCTGAAATAATGGGGTTCTTATCCGCAACCACGACTACCTCGTCGAGAGCTTGGGTATCTTCCCGCATTACTACATTCAGTTTCAGATCCTCACCCAAAACCAAGTTTATTCCTGTCCGGCTCTCCGTATTGTATCCAATATAAGAGAACTCTACCACATAAGGGCCTCCGATACGAAGGTTGTTAAAAGAATAAGAACCATTCGGCTGGGTAATCGTGTAGTATTCGGTACCCGTTGGCGTATGCGTAGCCTTGATATTCACTCCGATCATCGCTTCCGATGATGTATCCGTGACTTTACCACTCATACTCGCCGTCGTCACCTGAGCATGTATGGATATTCCCACGCACAACAAAAGTAACGTTAAAAGTAGATAAGTTTTCCTCATACAAGAAGTATTTATATTTAAAATAATTATAACATTTTTGTATATCGCCGCAAAGATAGGGATTAGATATCTCTTTTTGTCACAAACTATATATAATATTCATAGCATTAACATTCCTCACACAGATCTCCAGATTATTATTTTCAACCAACCACATCCATAATCCAACAATATGCAGGAAAAGCGTCTATAATTCTTTTAAATCACCGCCCAACAGGGAATGTTAGTTAAGAATCATCAAATTAAAAATTTCATAAAGAACCCTCTTGTTTTGCCAATACAAGCCATCCATCTCCGAATAAGGACATTACTCAATTCCGCCCCGTCACAGCAACTTCATGAATATGAAACAAGTATTAAATAAGAAACATACAATGATATTAAAAAATAACCCATAACTTTGCGAAAGTTTTTATTACATTAACTATTTTAAATTATGAGCAGACATTTACAGACGCTATTCCTTTTAGCTGTACTGAGTTTCTTGTTTGTCATCCCGACACAAGCGCAGGTAACAACAGCCAGTATGAGTGGAACAGTTATGTTTCAAGATGAACCCGTTATTGGTGCGACCGTTTTGGCGGTTCACGAACCTTCTGGGACAAATTATGGTACGATCACAAACGTTGACGGACGCTTTTCCTTACAAGGTATGCGTACAGGAGGTCCATACAAAGTTACGATCTCTTACGTTGGTTATCAATCTGCCGTTTATTCCGGCATTACCCTGCAATTGGGAGAGAACTACAACTTGAATGTTAAGTTGAAAGAATCTTCCGAGACCTTGGACGAGATCGTAATCACAGCGGCGAAAACGAAGTTCAATACGGAAAAGACGGGTGCGACAACCAATATCTCCTCGTCACAGATCACCTCTTTACCCACCATTAACCGTAGTATCTCCGATATCGCACGCCTTTCTCCTTATGCCTCCGACATGAGTTTTGCCGGTGGCGATGGCCGTTCCACGAACTTTACGGTAGATGGAGCGAACTTTAATAACAACTTCGGCCTTTCGGATAATCTTCCCGGAGGCGGTAACCCGATCTCTATGGACGCTATCGAGGAAGTACAAGTGGTAATCGCCCCGTTCGATGTCCGCCAGACAAACTTCATTGGTGGCGGTATCAACGCTATCACCAAATCCGGTACAAACACATTCAAAGGTTCCGCTTACACTTACTTCCAGAACCAGAATATGCGAGGAAACTCAATCGATGGAGAAGACTTGGGCGCACGTGCTAAGGAATCCAAAACGATTTACGGAGCTACGTTCGGCGGTCCGATCATCAAGAATAAATTATTCTTCTTCGCCAATGTAGAAGTGGAAAAACAACCGCAACAAGTGATCAAATGGAGAGCTCGTACTGAAGGAGAGCAACCGGACGAGAATAACTACATATCTCGCACTACACTCTCCGACATGCAAAAGGTATCCGATTTCTTAAGAGATAAATATGGTTATGATACAGGATCAGCCACGAACTTCCCCGCAGACGAAAAGAATTTGAAATTGCTAGGTCGTATCGACTGGAATATCACGAATGGCCATAAATTGAGCGTACGGTACAACTATACAAAGAATACCGCATGGAACGCTCCTAACGCTAACTCTATGGATGGTGGTTCCGGCTCTCGTCTGTATAATACAAGCCGTGTAGGTTACCAATCCATGTCTTTTGCTAACAGCATGTATTCCCAAGACAATAAAGTGTCTTCCGTATCCGCTGATTTGAACAGTCGCTTCTCTGATAAGATTTCCAATCAGTTACTTTTCACTTATACGGATATCGAGGATATGCGCGGAACCAACTCTTCCCCTTTCCCCTTCATTGATATCTTGGCAGGTAAAGATGCGGAAGGTAACCAAATTATGGAGCCTTATATGAGTGCCGGATATGAATTATTTACTTACAACAACGGCGTGAAGAACAAGATCACAAGTGTTATCGATAACTTCACTTACTTTGCCGGCGACCATAAGATCACAGCTGGTATCAGTTTCGAGCACCAACTTGCTAGCAATGCTTATATGCGCAACGGCACGGGATATTATCGTTACAGCAGCTTAGATGATTTCTTGAACGGTGCCGCTCCTGAAACGTTCGCATGGACATACGGTTACAACGGTGTTTCCGACCCGAAAGCTCAGGTTACTTTTAACCAGATCGGATTCTACGCACAGGATGAGTGGAACATTCGCCCGAACGTGAAGTTAACTTATGGTATACGTTTCGATGATTTAATTTTCGACAATAGCGATCTTCAAAGAAACGACGCAATCTACGATCTTGATTTCGGAGGCAAACATATCGACACCGGCAAATGGCCTAAGTCTAGAATGCAAATATCCCCTCGTGTAGGTTTCGTTTGGGATGTGTTCAAGGATAATTCCTTAAAAGTACGTGGTGGTACAGGTATATTTACCGGACGTTTACCCTTGGTATTCTTTACGAATATGCCGACAAACTCGAATATGGTACAAAATGCCGTAGTATTCGGCACAAAATATGAGAATGGAATTGCGGTAAGTCATGATTCCCGTCTGGATCAATTGGCTGGCGGCATGATTACGAATGTAGATGATGCGATCAAGAAATTCGGCCTTCCTACCACGATAGAGAATCCGGTTGCCGGTTCTAAGATCTCTGGCGTAAAGGACAACTTCAAGATGCCACAAATATGGAAAACCTCCTTGGCTGTAGATTATCAGCTCCCTACTTCCTTCCCATTATCCGTAACCGGCGAGTTCATCTATAACAAGAACATCAATGCCGTAACCCTTGAGAATATCAACATCAAGGACCCGTCAAATTGGGAACATTTTAACGGAGCGGATAACCGTTTGATTTATCCATCTGATTATACGTATGTATCCGGTAAGAATGCGGTTGTATTAACTAACACATCCAAAGGACATGGTTATACCGCCAATGTTACGATTAACGCTCAACCCGTAGAGGATTTGAACATGATGTTGGCTTATACGCACACGGAATCCAAAGAAATTTCCGGTCTTCCGGGTAGCGACCCTGTATCTACATGGCAGGGAATGTTAACGATAGACGGACCGAATTTCGCGACCGTACAACGTTCACGGTATGTAGTGCCCGACAAGGTAATCGCAGCGGTCAATTATAATCTGCCCTTCCGCCATAAAGGTCTGCTCAGAAAAACAAGCTTAAATCTGTTCTATTCCGGTTATTCCGCTTCCGGATATAGCTTCGCTTATACAAATGATATGAATGGTGACGGTATCAATAATGATATGATGTATATCCCGAAAGATGATAGTGAAATCAAATTCAAGAATGAAGCAGATAGAACCGCTTTCTGGAACTTCGTAGACCAAGATTCTTATTTAAAGAATCACAAGGGAGAATACGCTGAGGCTTATGCCGCACGTGCACCTTGGGTACATCGTTTCGACCTTCGTATCACGGAAGATTTCTCATTCAAGGCAGGTAAAACCGAACATCATTTCCAATTGAGCCTTGATTTCATGAATATCGGTAATATGATCAACTCGAAATGGGGTGTAATGAAGAACGCATCTTCTTCCAACGGTTGCCGTATCTTGAAATATGAAGGCATGGATGATAACAAGACTCCAATTTTCTCCATGTATAAGATCAATGGTGAATATCCGACTGAGACTTATTCTTATAACCGTATCTATACTGAATGCTGGAAAATGCAGGTTGGTATCCGTTACATCTTTAATTAATCAAGAGATATAACTCCATAAAAAAGGCGGGAAATAAATTTTCTCGCCTTTTCTATTTCATCATATATCCTCTCCCCCTCGCAAGGCATCCGCTATATCTTGATGCCGCTGGGCTAATTCGTCCTCTCCGATCGCCCGGAAACCCTCCGCCAGATATTCGTGGGAAGCCGCATGTTTAGGTTTGATACTTACCGCCTGCTGGAAATCCAGAATAGCTTCATCGTAATATTTGAGCTTCAATAGGCATTTTCCACGGTTATAGCGGGCCTTAAAAGATTTCGGACTTAATTTTACCGCTTTGTTTAAACAAACCTGAGCGTCGTAGTCCTCACCTATATCCAATAAAGTAACCCCTTTGCGTACCCAAGCTTCCACATAATTCGGATTCAAATTCAAGGCTTTATCAAAACAACGAATAGCGGCATTCGCGTCATGGGCCTTCGTTATGCACTCGTTACCCATCAAGTAATATTCATGTGCATACTCTTTCTGGGTCTCACGAAGCGAATGCAATTCTTCCCTCAGAGCCTTAATCTGTGCCTTTTGACTATTCAAGGCTTGCAATTTCAAACGAAGCAGCCGTTGTACCATCGGATTATCCAATTCATTCCGTTTAGATACGGCGGCGGCAAAAGCCTCGACCGCCTCTTTCATATTACCCTGCCGAAAACCCTGAGCCGCCCGACCATATTGCAATTCCGCCTCGCTCTCTTTGATACTTTTCTCTATTAATGCTTGGTTATTGAATATTTGGCTGAATTCTACGATCTCTTTCCGGATAAAGATATCCCGGGAAGAGATCTTGCTTTTTAGCACCAATCCTTCCAATGAAGTACAACGACTCAACGCCACATAGGTTTGTCCCCCGGCAAATACCCCTCCGGTCAAATCAACTACCACCCGGCTAAAAGTCAAGCCTTGACTCTTATGCACCGTGATCGCCCAAGCCAAACGAATCGGCAATTGTTCGAACGTACCGACAATCTCTTCCTCGATCCGTTTCTCTTTCTCGTTATATTTGTATTTATAATTTCGCCATGAGGTAGGTTCGACCAAATGTTCTACACCGCTCTCCAGCAAGACATAAACATTTCCATTCTCATCGATACCCGATACCATACCGATCGTCCCGTTCACCCAACGACGCTCATAATCATTATCGATAAAAATAACCTGCGCCTGTTCCTTGATGGATAAATTCAGCTGGGTAGGTAGTGAGGATTCTGGAAAATCCCCCTCGATCTTTCCCACGGAGACGTACTCTTCTCCGGGAAGCTCGGCCAACTTCTTCTCATTGATAAAATCAACCTGATCCCGGCGAGTGGCCAACGTGATATACATATCCTCATTCTGAGGCTCGAAAGACGGAAAATAACGACCGTTCAACGTATCCAACTCCTGTTTTCTAGCGGCATTATTACGAATCCGATCCAATATATTGATAAAAACAGAATCGGTCTGGCGATACACTTTTTGCAACTCGATCGGCACTAAATTAATGTCCTTGAACACACGAGCCGAGAAAAAGAAAGGGCTCGCATAGAACAAACTCAATATCTCTTTTTGATCCGACGGAACAACCGGTTCCAACTGGAAGACATCTCCCACGAACAATAGCTGCTTTCCGCCAAAAGGCAATCGCATATTACCGGAATAGACCCTCAAGATACGATCTACACAATCAATAATATCCGCCCTCACCATCGATATCTCGTCAATGATGATCAAATCGACCTCCGCGATAATTTTCCGTTTCTCCTTCGGATACTTAAAAAACTCAAAGATACGACCATGAGACAAACTTAAATCCGGATCATCCGGCAACATCGGCCGAAAAGGGAGCTTGAAAAAGGAATGCAAGGTAACGCCGCCCGCATTTATGGCCGCTATTCCGGTAGGAGCCAGCACCACATACTTTTTCTTCGTATGATTGCAAATATACTTCAAAAAAGTAGACTTGCCGGTCCCTGCTTTCCCTGTCAGGAAAACAGACTGGCGAGTGTGGGTGATCAGTTGCAAGGCATCCTGAAACTCCTTATTGTTCGTGTCTAACTGAAAGTCCAAGTATATAATTTTTAGATGAGACAAAGCTATGAAAATATTTACAGATCACTCTAATAATATCCCTCAAAATATTTGGCAGTCTCCATAAAAATCACTTATTTTGTGATATCAAATTAATATCAAAAACAAATCATCATGAAAGCAACCGAAAAGACATTCAACGGACTGAGAATCTCGGGGTTTATTGCTCTTTTTCTCCTATTGGCTCTATCGGGTCTCTGCTGCTATTTAATCGCAGGCACCAACGGGACTTGGAGCGTAATCACCGGCATCGTCGGACTCTGCCTGTTAGTGGTTTGTTTATTGGGATTCATGGAAATCGAGCCCAACAATGCCCGAGTAATGCTCTTTTTCGGAAAATATAAAGGGACAATTACTGATAACGGATTTTTCTGGGTCAATCCACTTTACAGCAAAAAGAAAATCACGTTACGTGCCCGTAACTTAGATGTCCCTCCTATCAAGGTTAACGATAAGGTCGGTAATCCGGTTATGATCGGGGCCGTGATGGTATGGAAAGTCAAGGATACTTATAGAGCGATGTTCGACATCGATTCTTCGTCCATTAGTATCTCTTCGAATAAATCATTCATATCAATGGGAGAATCCTCTGAATTATCCCAACGAATGCAGAATTATGAGAATTTCGTGCAGATACAAAGTGATGCCGCCATCCGTAAGATCGCTGGCATGTATGCCTATGATTATAACGAGAGCAAAGATCCCGTGACCTTACGGTCCGATGACGGGGAGGTCGCTCAAAAGCTGGAGGAGGAATTAAACAGCCGTCTGGCGATAGCAGGTATTGAGGTATTGGAAGCCCGTATCAATTACTTAGCGTATGCTTCCGAGATCGCCGGAGTCATGTTACGCCGCCAGCAAGCGGAAGCAATTATCGCCGCCAGAGAACGGATCGTGGAAGGAGCGGTTAGCATGGTTCAACTCGCCTTGAACAAACTGGATAAAGACAATATTGTGGAACTGGATGAGGAACGAAAGGCCGCAATGGTCAGTAATCTGTTGGTTGTCCTTTGTGCTGACGAGGCAGCGCAACCTGTCGTAAATACCGGGACTCTACATCATTAATGTAAGAATTTAATATTAATACTAGTATATGGCCAAAAAAGATAATACTGTCAAAAGCTTCATCCTGCGGGTGGACGCTGATATGATGGAAGCTATCGAAGCTTGGGCTGCGGACGAATTTCGCAGCACCAATGGCCAAATCCAGTACATTCTGGACCAAGCCTTACGAAAGGCAGGACGGTTGAAGAAGAAAAGACTGCCCCGGCCACAAAACGACGACAAGTCATAAAAAAAGCCTGATCTTTCGATCAGGCTTTTTTATTAACGGCTAATGAACAGCCAAGCATCTTTATACTTTTCTATTTTTCGAAGTGTCGCCATGTAGCTCTCGGCATCCGCCCGGTTATTAAACTTATCCGCATAAATACGATATTTACCATCACGAACCACCTTGCTTACATTTTTACATTGCGCACGGTCTACACCGGATATATACTCATTCGCCTGCTCCTCTGTCGGGAAACTCGCTATCACGATATGATACATCTTCTTTGGTGCCACGGATTTCACTTTCGGAGCGGGAGCAACAAGCTCTTTCTTTACCTCAGGAGCAGAAGCCGCTTTGGCAATCTCTGTCTCCTTAGTCGCTTCTATTTTGGGAGTTACCTCCGCTACCATCTCGTCCTCTTGGGATACTTGAATTTCCTCCAGCTGAGAAATCGGTTCCTCAAACCTATAATTTATCATCTCCGTAGGAACAAAACTAGCTGTATAAGCGGACAGGTTTACTTCTTTCACCGGAGTCGAAACCACAAAGAATAATGCGACAGCAGCAGCTGACGCCGCAACAACCCGGATCAACTTACGACTAACCGGGATATAGAACACATCTTTATTTTTCTTACCCGTAAGTAAGGCAACCTCTTCCCGCTCTTCCTCCAACGATCGCAAAACCGGAAAATGAAACGATGATAAACCATACGAATCCGCATTAAATACCCCAGAATCGCCCGGCGTAAAAATGGTCTGCCCCTCCTCTCCTATAGAGAAAGTCCCAATTCGCCCCAATGTTATCCGCTTGTCTTGTTCCAAAGAAACATTCAAAGCCTCGATATCCTCTTCCAGCATCAATTGAGCTTTCCGGTAATCAACGCCATACGTCTGCATATACGACTCGGAAAGCAAGCCGTCTGTATGCTGTAGCGTTACATTGAACATAACCTCTTTACGCATCGGCCGAAACGAATGTTCCTCTTCCTCATACGTCGCCGGCAAGATTTGCAGCACGAAACCACCAAACTTCGGCAAGATCACACAATCATGCGTCAGCAATAAGCGTTCAATATGTGTTATTATCCTTAACATAGAGACAAAGGTAAATATCTTTATAGAAATAACAAAAAAAGAGCACTTTTTTCCTTTGAAATGACCCGGAAAAACATAGTTATGAAATACTCAAAACATAACTATGTCTCAAGAAAATCATAACTATGAATTTTAAACAAGTTATTAGGACTTATTTTCTCATATCATTTGACACGCAAGCAACTTTGTCATCTTTCATCCACGTCTTCCGCAAACCAATCTCCACCTTCAGCTACAACTTCCTGCTTAAGTTTCAACATCTTTGATTTCAGTCTCGCTACAATTTCAGGATGTTTATCTGCCACATCTATTCGTTCCTCACGATCATCTCTCAAATTATATAACTCAAAATATTTTGGAAACACCTTCTTGGCGAACTCCATATGTTCTTTTGTCAAATACCAAGGCTTCACTTTACCAAGCGCTAATTCATCCAAACTAAAAGCCCATGGTAGAGGCTCATCGTATCCCAGTAGACACCAGTCGCCTTCACGTATCATACAAATAGGATCATGAATATACCGGAAAAAGAACAAAGGGTTTTCTCTTTCCAACGTTTCAGCTTTCCCCAAAAACACCGGAGAAATATCCATACCATCAATAACACGATCTGTAGGAACCGGAGCATCCGCTAAAGACGCTAACGTTGGTAATATATCCGTGAAACAACCGTTAAACTCACTAATCACACCGGTTGGTACATGTTTATGCCATCTAACAATACATGGAACTCGCAATCCTCCCTCATAATTAAAATGTTTCTCTCCCCGAAATGGCAAATTAGAATAATCCCACTGAGAACCATTATCAGAAGCAAATATGACAATCGTATTATCTTCCAGATTCTGTTCTTTTAGATAATTCATTAATTTACCAATCGCTATATCCATATTTTCGATACACCCATAATACTCAGGATTAATAGCATGCCTTTTCTTCAACTCCTCCGGGGCCTCCATTGGAAAATGAGGCTCATTGAACCAAACATTTAAGAAGAAAGGTTCCTGTTTATTCTTGTCTAGCCATTGGAGTGCTTCCGTTACCACAATATCACAGGAATAACCTTCGATCTCACCTTGCGGTTCTCCATTCCGGAAAAAGTTCGTGGGATTATGATGAGACGGGACTGAATTATTCAAGGCATAAAAACTATAATCAAAACCTTGATCATTGGGATAAGGTTGATCCGGACGTCCCGAACTTAAATGCCACTTTCCAAAATGCCCCGTCGCATAATCTGCTTGTTTCAGTACTTCTGCTATAGTAACCTCACTATCTCTCAAATGCATCGGTGAGTTTTGCTCCAGATAATTATAAACCCCTGTACGAGTACAATTCCGACCGGTCATTAGAGCCGCACGAGATGGAGAGCTAACAGCCGCACCACAATAAAAATTCGTAAAGCGAATACCTTGCCGGGCCAATAAGTCCAAATTCGGAGTTTGGGAAGTAGGAAAGCTATCCGACTGCTGCGGAAAATTCTCATTTCGATAACAAGAGACATCATTATATCCCAAATCATCCGCTAATAAAATTATGATATTCGGCTTAGGAACAGCTTCCTCTTTTGCGCCACAACTTACGGTTGACAACATCAATGCGGCACTATTAACCGCAACAAAGATCTCTTTATAATTCATTTTATATAATCTAAATTCTAATAAATATATTCTCTAAATCACCAACCCGGATTTTGCTCTAAATTTGGATTCAAAGAGCGCTCACTATCAGGAATAGGTAATAAATCATAGTATTCCAAATAGCCGTTCGGGAATTTTGTCTCAATCACGCTTCCTTCATGATCCTTTATAATCATCGGATAAAGCTCCTTTCCTATTTTCCAACGCTTCACATCCGACCAATAACGACCTTCCAACGCCAATTCTATTCTTCTTTCATGCCTTAGTTTCTCACGGGCCTCATCCCGAGATAAGGACAAAGGCAATGGGGAAATTTTCACGTCATCTCGTTCCGTACGGATCCGGTTTAATATAGCGATCGCCTCCGAAACATTTCCACCAGATTCAATAATCGCTTCCGCTTTCGACAATAGCACATCCGCATATCGCAAGATAATATCGTTGATATAAGACTGGCCGGCGGGAGGTAAATCCGCCTCGTTCTGAATCCGGTACTTACGAGTACTCAAATGTTTCAATCGATTACCCGCATGATTAAAAGCTCCCCCCGGATACAAATAACTAGGGAAACGATGTCCTAAAATATAAGAGCCCGGAAGCACAACCGTGAACGCTAAACGAGGATCACGGTTCTCATAAGGATTTTCCGGATCAATAGGGCTCCCATCCACGGTCTCATAAGCCGCCACCAAATCATCTGTAGGAACATAGCGACTACCACGTGTCCAACTACCGGTTCCCGTTCCGCAGTATTGATCCAGAAAAGTACCCTGTGAATTTTCACCCTCTATATATTGGATATCAAATAGAACCTCCTTATTTCCTTCATTAGCCGGATCGAACAATGTCGCATAACTATGAAACAAGCCATATTTCTTCAGAGCATCAATCTGATCTACACATTCCAAAACCGCCTTATACTTACCTTGATATAAATACGCACGCATTTTCATTCCCAAGGCAGCGCCTTTCGTAGCACGTCCTTTCTCCGGAGCATCCGCACCTAAATTAGCGATGGCGACATCATAATCATCCAACGCCTGTTGCCATGTATCTTCTCGACTGGAACGCTTTAGGTTACGAGCCTCCGATGTTGAGATTTCTGAAAGTACGACAGGAACACCCCCATAAGTTTCCGCAAGTACCGAATAAGCCAATCCCCTCAAGAAATGAGCCTCGCCAACATACAACTTTTTCGCCTCCCCCGCTAATTCTATTTTTTCTAAACAAGCCAATAAATAATTAGCCCTAGAGATCATTTCATAACATCTTTTCCAACGAAAAGTAACGACACCGCCATCACTAGAGCTCAAACGTCCGGCTCCCAATTTATTGAAAACCTCGACAGTTCCCCAATTATATGCATTGGGAGTCGCACAATCTGTCATTCCAAACCCAAACAAACCTTGATCTATGACAGCGGTCTCCCTTAGACAAGCATACGTTCCATCTAACAGTAACTTAATATCCGATTCTTTTTCCGGAAAGTTAGCGGCCGTGATTTTATCCTCCGGATACAAATCCAGATAATTCTCCATACAACCACCAAAAGAGATCAATAACAAAAACGACAAACAATATATTATTAAACGTTTCATAGCTTTAGAAATTAAGATTTAAACCAAATGTGAATATTCTCGGTGTCGGATACGGAGAACCTCCCGCATCAAACGTATTTCTTTCCGGATCGTATCCCTCATAGCCTTTTTTCCACATAACCGTAAATAAATTCTGAGCATTAGCGTATACATAAAGCCGTTGCATTTTCAACTTTGAAGTAATCCTTTCCGGAAATGCATAACCCAATTGTAAGTTCTTCAATTTCAAGAAGTCAATCCGATGTACCCAAAATGAGGAGTCGTATCGATCCCAAGTAGAGTCATATCGAAGCATAGGGATACTAGAACCTGAATTCTCTGGTGTCCATGCGTCTCTCCAAAAGCCCGCGATTCGCATATACTCATATCCTAAGCGAGTCATTTCATTTTGAGTAAAGACATTCGCCTTTCCTAAACCCTGAAACAAGAGGCTCAGATCAAATCCCTTATAACGCAGCCCTGCAGAAATACCATAAGTGATCTTCGGAATCGTATTTCCTAATACTTGCTTATCTTGATAGTCCAATTTTCCATCATTATTTACATCCTCATACTTCAAATTACCCATGGCAGGCTTATAGCCATTATTATGCATATGCTCTACCGCTTCTTCATCCGATTGGTAAATGCCAATCGCTTTATAACCATACAACGCTTTGTAAGGATATCCCTCACGGATCAAATACAGTTGATCCGGAGAATTACCACCTTGGAACTTTGTTACTTCATTATTTATGTAAGTAAAATTAAATCCTACATTAAATCCCAATCGATCCCTACTGGCTTCCAAATTATCATAATTCGCAACCAATTCAAAACCGTTATTTTTCATCTCCCCAACATTCTCGAAAGGCGCTGTCTTATCACCTAAGATATTGGAGATTGGTAATTGAACAATAATATCGGTAGTCTTTTTATTGAAATAGTCCGCTTCAATGCTTAATTTATTATTTAAGAAGCCCAGATCCAGACCAATATCTAGAGAAGAAGTTGTTTCCCAAGTAATATCCTCATCAACCAAGGCTGTTACAGCCGCACCCGGAGCCAAGGAACCTCCATAATTATAACTTAAATTATAATTCTGATTGATAACAGTTAAATAAGGCCAATACCCCTCGATCGTCTGGTTACCCAATTGTCCCCAAGAAGCTCGCAATTTCATGTTAGAAAAAATATTCACATTCTTAATGAAGCTTTCCTCACTCAACCGCCAACCAGCTGAGAAACCGGGAAAAACACCCCATCGATTACCTCGTTTGAAACGGGAGGAGGCATCCGCACGAAGATTCATCTCGAATAAATATTTATCAGCGAAAGCATAATTTAGACGACCGAAGTAAGAAGCCATACGTAATCCTTGCATATTACCCTTGCCCTGAATGCCATTCGTTCCCGCATCCACTTGGGTTAATCCGTCTTTAGCGGGATCCGTCCTACGTGCATATACGTTCTTAATATTATAATTTTCTAATTGAGCACCCAAGATTCCCGCGACCGAATGTTTTTCCACAAACTTCTTGCTATAGTTCAAGGTCGCATGAAAGTTATTACGCATAGTAGATATTTGCTCTCTACTCATCTCCAAGCCATCCCGGTTATAATTTATGGTCATTGTCTCTATACCGGAATCCGTGTATCCATAAAGGGTCTCATTATATTTATCGACCATTTTCCAATTGCCATTAGAGGCCCAAGTGACTTGCAAATTCAAGTCCTTCGTAAAGTCAACAGTAGCGAACGCATTTAACGACATATAATCCAAAGTCGTCTTGGTAGCGCCATTGGAAGCATCAATTAACGGGTTCCTGTTATCATACAATAAAGTTCCATCCTGCGCAATCGCCTCAACCGAACCAAAACGTCCATCTCTCGTATAAGGAGCGATAAAAGGGGCTGCTCCCGATTGTATAAAGAATACACGCGATAAATCAAACGGTTCTTGAGAATTCCGGCGTATATAATTTAAACGAGCGCCAACTTTCAACCACGAATTAACCTTATATTCCAGATTAGCCCGCATACCGAATCTCTCCGCATCTGTATTCGTAATAATACCCTCTTGCTTCAAATAATTTAAGGACAAAAAAGAAGATAATTTTTCCGAACCACCTCGAATTGATAAATTATGGCCTGTAATTAGAGCATTCCGATAAACGTGTTCGTACCAATCCGTATTCGGGTATTTATAAGGATCCGTGCCATTCTTGAAATCAGAGATCAAGGACTCGGGATATAAAGGACTCTCACCACCATTAGCCAAGGCTTGGTTTGCCATGGTCATTAACTCCGCACTATTTGTCACCAGATCAAATCTCCGCCCCAACTGTTGTACACCTACATATGAGTTCAATTCCACATGCGTCTTCTCATTATTTTTACCCATCTTCGTCGTTACCAAAACGACTCCATTCGCTGCTTTCGATCCATAGATAGCTGCGCTAGCCGCATCCTTCAACACGGTGATACTCTCAATATCGCTTGGATTGATCTGACTAAAAACGCCTTCTACTCCATCAATAATTACCAACGGATCCGAGTTATTCAGCGTACCCCAACCCCGGATTCTTAACTGAGCGCCATCATCCCCCGGCTTTCCCGAATTTTGACTGATCCATACACCCGACACTTTACCAGAAAGGGCTTGTGAGGCATCCGTTATAGGCCGGTTTGCCAATTCCTCATCAAACTTCACGGAAGAAACAGATCCTGTCAAATTCACTTTCTTCTGAGTACCATAGCCAACAACGACAACCTCATCCAGTTGTTCACTATCCTCTGTCAGTGTAATCGTTAGGCTAGAACGATTATTCAAGGCTATTTCTTCTGTCTTATACCCTATATAAGAAATAGAGACCATCGCATTCGGACTTACCTCATTTAATAAAAAATGTCCGTCCATATCCGTAATCGTACCCGTTCTACCCCCCTTCACCAGTACATTTACACCAATGAGAGGTTCCCCATGAGTATCTTTCACAATACCAGTGACCGTGATTTTTTTAGCTTGCTGAATAGAAAGGGACGAGTTTTCTTTTTTCTCGTTCCTTCGTACGATAATTTGTCGGTTGTTGATAATATATTCAACATCCGTTCCTTTAAATAACCTTTCCAATATAACCTCAACGGACTTATCCCGTACGTCCAAATTTACCCTGCGATGCAAGTCGATATTAGCGCCATGATAAACAAAAACAAACTCACTATTTTTCTCAATGTGGTCAAATACATCCTTTATGGTACAATTATTCATACGGACTGTCAACGTGGTTTGTTCCGTCTGCAAGGTAGCGGCGTACACCGCAGAGCCTCCAGAACTGATCAAGCATAAGGCTAAACAAACACTTTTGAGAAAATGATTCGATTCTCTACAGAAATCATCTTTTTTTTTCATACATTTGTAATGTTTTTTCTTTAATACATAATTAATTGATTAAACGAAGTCTTTGAACCGGTGGATATGACGGTATCTTCCGGTTCTTTTTGTCAATTTTTCTTTTTAACACAAAGTCTTTTCACCAAATAGTTCTTTTACATAGGCAATCTATTTTAATATGATTATATTATTCTCTTTATCCGTCTCTTGTCGCAAGAATAGAGATTGACAAATAATCTCAACAACATCTTCCAAACTTCCTCGCAAATCAAGTTTACCGGAAAGAGGTATTTCCGCAATCTCTTTATCAAACACAATCGTACGCCCATAGTATCGGGCTAATTTATTTAAGACATCTCCAACCTTACGATCGTTCACTTGCATCAGATTATCTTTCCAACAGATATACTCAAACACATCCACTTCCTTAATAGATACCCCTTTATTTCCCAACTCTATCATCTGGTTAGGAGCTAGCACCTCTTTAACATGCTTATCATTCTCTACCTCCACCCGGCCTTCGACTAATACAACGGAAGCCTTCGGCTCATCTCCATAGACGCAAACATTAAATTGGGTACCGAGTACCTTTACATTAAACGCATTTGTCTTTACGATAAAAGGGCGGGAAGAATCTGGGGTAACATCCAAATAGGCTTCTCCCGTAACTAAGATCTCTCGTTTATCTTTAGCAAACACGGCCGGATAAATCACACGGGTATCGGCATTTACATATATCTGGGTACCATCTGAAAATATAATATTTGCCCGCTTGCCCTTCGGTACTATGATTTGATTCAAATTTCCAGTCTTAGTAGCTAATACTTTCTTCTTTATCTGAGAGTCTTTTACACTTGGTTTACCTATATTATCATGCGTAATTGTAGCCCCATTTTTAAGCTGTACCCAGCTTCCATTTTCCACCAGCACAATCTCATCGTCCGGCAAAGAGTCTATGCTCTTTTCTTCCAACAAAGCCAATGGCAAGGAGGATTTATCATCCCCCACCATCCAGAAATAACATCCTATGGCAAGGAGTAACACGACCGCCGCCGCCACAGAAGAAGCTAGATAGCGTATGCGTAAAACAAAGGTTTTACGGGGAGCTTTCAAACGTTCTTCGACCTTCTGCCATGAGGATAAAGCGAACTTGGAATCCAATTGTTCCACTTCTCGGATTTTACGCCATAAATCCTCTCCAGCTTGCCGGAATAAATCTTTTTCAAATATGTCTCGTTTCTTATTCACAGGTTACATTTTTATTCTTATTACGGATCAATTTGATGTTGGTACTCACTTTTGCGGAAAAAAAACACAATTTTTCATATTCTTGTGTTTTGAAAAGCACGATCTTCCACACTCGCTATATATCGACACCCGGTATCCTTCCAATATACATAAATCACTAATAATATGATATTTACAGTTTTTCTTAGTATCAAACAAAAGTTTTCCGTACACTAAACCTTAGTTTACCTATAGTAAAACAAAAGTTTCTTCAGTACGAAACTTTTGTTTTCCCTAAGGGAAACAACTCTTAAAGACTCCATTCCCTACTCACAAGCCTAAGTGATAAATTGCTTTCTTGCCATTCACCTTAAAACATGGTAGGTCAAGAGTGATAATTGTAGATATTTTTATATCTACAACCACCATGTAATATACTTATTTATAGGGCATATAAGACATAGTTGTAGATATGGTAGATATTTTCGCTTATGTAAGCATAGGGAATAAAACATAATGGATGCCCCCCATTATTAAAGCGTCCAGGGAAAACCACCTTCTTAACTTACTAAGCGTTCTGGATAATAAATTTTTACTCGATTGATAATTTATACCTAAGATCTCCGCAATCTCATCGTGTCCCAATCCATTTACATAATAAAGATAAATAATCTCTCTCTGGTGGGGGGAAAGTTTTGTCAAAGCCTTCATTAAGAGTTTAACCCGTTCGTCCGCTTCCGTCGTATCCAGTGAGATACGAGAAAATAATTCATCTGTTTGGAAAGTATCCTCATAAAGAGAGACAGGGTTCTGAACCCAGCCATCTAACCACCTATATTTCAGCTTGTTTAGCTTCCAATATTTCAAATAGGTAACGAAACAGTAACGATTTTCACTGACGCTTTTGTCTGGCTTTGTCCGCTGTTTGTCTGCCTATCTCACGGGTTCAAAGATACAACTCTTTTCCGAATTGCGCAAATGTCTGAATATAAATATTTCAGCTTAGGTGTAAGGTGCAAGCTATATATAGATATATACTTGCACCTTACACCTAAATCTTCACTAAACTTTTTTATATATGCAAGTTTTATTGAATAAACATTTGCATATACAAAAGTACTTTCATATATTTGCATCAAAATATAAAAGTACTTTCATAAAACTTTAAAAAATGGACGAATTTATAAAATTAGGCTATTTAGCAGGTGCAACAAGATTTAGAAGAATAAGCGACAAGTTGTACATAGATGGAAACAAACTATACAGTGATGAAAATGTACAGTTTAAAGCAAGTTGGTTTTCAGTATATTACGCATTATCCGTATCCGAAAAGCCATTGACTGTATTAGATTTAGCTAATATTATTGGCTTTTCTCACATAACAGTTAAAAACATAATAAGAGAAATGGAAAATGAGAATTTAGTTCAAATAGAGCAAAATATTAAAGACAAAAGGTCTAAAATAATTCATTTATCAGAAAAGGGAATTTCAGAACTTCCAAAGTTACGAGAACTGTGGAAGAAGTTCTCAATCGCTCTTCAAAGTATATTAGAAGAAGGACATCCTGATATTTTAAATATTTTAGCCCGCATAGATAACAAAATGGATAGTTGCCATATTTATGATATAAAAGAAAATAATTCGCTTATTAATATATTAGATTATAGACCATCACTAAAAAATTCGTTTACCACATTAGTTGGTAATTGGTTATCAGATATGCTAAACGGAAAATTAGAGCAGGAAGATTTATTTACTATAAATAATCCGGGTGAGGCATATTTATTAAATGGTGGCTTTGTTTTTTTTGCGGAATATCATAATAATATAGTAGGATGTGTAGCATTAAAAAGATTAGATGAAAATCAATTTGAATTTGCAAAGCTAATTGTAGCAGAAGAAGCTCGCAGATTAGGAGTAGCAACTAAATTAATTGAAAGATGTATTGCAAGATGTAAAGAAAATAAAGTTTCTAAGTTATGGCTACAAACGACTAACAAATTAGTTGGAGCACATAAACTATATTATAAAATGGGATTTGTAGATGAAAAAGCTCCTTTATCCATGAATGTTCTTAATAGAACTGAAAAAATAATGATGCTTCAATTAAGCATTGATAATTTATAAATAGTAATGTAAACTTAACTTTTACAATTCATGCACCTATAAATGTGATAATAGATATTTAATTGAGGGTTATTACTCCAAAGTATCAACATAATACTATACAAAACATCATATATAAAAAAGGTGGATAAATTGGCATAAGCATTAGTGTAATAAGAATATATATGATAAATATTATTGGATATTTTGGATTGATATTTAATTTGTTGTCAATGACAATGAAAAATATTATTCATTTGCGGTTATTAGCCTTATGTGGTAACTTGATATATATAATATATGGATTTCTATTAAATTCAATGCCCTTTCTGATAGGATGTACAATTGCTGTAATCATTCAGGGTTATCACATATATAAATTAATATGGATAAATAAAATTAGTCAATAAATCAATCACGTAAAGTAAATTTATTTACACTAAAATATGAAACATTTTTTAGATAAAATAATATCTAAAATCAATACAGAAATAGAAACATCCTGTATAGATAGTGATATATCTCCTGATAAAGCTATATATATGATTGATTTTATTAAACCATTATTTGAAGAATTAAGAGAGTTTATACATCAATACACTTTTCAAGATGAGAATGAAGAAATATCATTCTTTAAAAACGTTAAGCCGTTTATTCTAAGTAAACTGATATATTTCAATGATATATACACACTTGAATTAAGAAAACCCAATGGTAGCAAAGAGGTTCTTAAAGAGTATTATAAAAAGAAACAAACAACAATAACAGAGTTTTGCAATGCCAATCTTGACTTCTACCAGTATTATCGTTCTAAAGCGACTCACTTAGATAGATATTATTTCCTTAGAGGACATGAAAATTATAAACTATGCCATAACTGTTGTATGTTCGATAAAGACCCACTGTTTTCTACATGTTGTGACCATAGGGTTGCTAAAATGTTGGCTTATGATATGCTGGAAATTTATCTGCAGCAACGATTACAAGATGTCGAAAAACAAGAAATAATAAGTATTAGCCGGGCTTCACTACCGGATAACCCTTTTCGATGGACTGGGACTAAAATTGCTGCTATCGAATTGGGCTATGCCATATATGCTGCCGGAGTTTTGAATGATGGCAACGCTGATATTAAAGAGATTATGACTTATATAGAAGCATCGTTCAAAATAGACTTAGGGGACTATTACCGAACTTATCTTGCAATCAGAGAGAGAAAAAAAGATAAAACATCATTCCTTACTAACCTTATAAATAAGCTGTTGCGCAAAATGGACGAAGACGACAAACTATAATAAACTTCCTCTAAAAAACTACCAAGTTACTACCAACTTGGTAGTTTTTTTATGTCCTATCCTAAAGGGGATTTTTACCATCTTTTCCTCTTATTTCACCCTATTTCAATACCAATTTCCACAAAAAAATAAATCAACCAACTTGGTTGTATCTTGTAAGTTTTATCTTTTGGAACACCCGACCTTTGCAGCAAATCAATTAGTTAGCAAAATGGAGATAATAACATTCGAGTCAAAAGCCTATAAGGAATTAGACAACAAAATTACCGCTATCGCCGATTATATATTCAATCACACAGAAGCGGAAAGTACTAACGAGGATGAAATTTGGGTGGATAGTTACGAGGTCTGCACATTTTTGAAAATCAGTGAAAAGACACTCCAACGTCTGCGAGTGGCTGGAACTATTGCCTACTCTAATATTCGAGGACGTTACTTCTACAAAATCAGCGAAGTAAAACGGATGCTGGAAGAACGCCTGATAAAAAGCAATAAGGAGAATATTAACGACCTGATAAACAACCACCAGCTATATGTTAAGGAAAGAAAAAATATTAGAAAGGACAAGTAACGGGCTATCTGTATTCAAGCACTATGTACCCGGTAATTGGCGGATAGGTCGAAATTTCTTGAACCCGCTTTATGAAGATAATAAAGCGTCCTGTAATATCTATTTCGACCGCCGAAGTGGTATATATAAGATGAAAGATTTTGGCAATGACAATTATAGCGGTGATTGTTTCTTTTTCGTGGGGCAACTTAAAGGGTTGGACTGCAATAATTCGATGGATTTTATAGAAATACTGGAAACCATAGACCGGGATTTGGGATTGGGACTGGCAACAGGCAATCCGATACCAGTTACCCGTACTTCTTGCCGTATAGTAGATGATATACCGGAAGAAACACCTGAAAAGGAAAGCAAACCTTACCAGTTCAGGGAACAGAAATTTCCGCTTGCCGAATTGATGTACTGGCAACAGTATGGTATCACACCGGAAGTGTTGGAACTCTATAAGGTGTGTTCCCTACGGGACTTTCAGAGTGTAACGGCGGATGGAACACCGTTCACTTATACTTCATCCGTAACAGAACCTATGTACGGGTATAAAAGTAAACGGTATATAAAGCTATATCGTCCGTTCTCGAAAACTCGTTTCCTATATGGTGGTAACTTCGGGGAAAACTATTGTTTCGGATTGGAACAACTGCCCGCAAAGGGTGATACACTGTTTATTACGGGCGGTGAAAAAGATGTCATGTCATTGGCGGCACATGGTTTTCATGCTATCTGCTTCAACAGTGAAACGGTGACTATCCCACCTACCCTGATTTATAAACTGACGTTCCGTTTTAAACATATCATCCTATTGTATGATACCGATAAAACGGGCAAGGAAAGCGCACGCAAACAGGAAAAGCAGTTGGAAGAATTTGGAGTAAAACGGTTGCTTCTACCGCTTTCCGGTACAAAAGAGGAAAAGGATATTTCCGATTATTTCAAGGCAGGGAATACCCGTGAAGATTTCCTGAAATTGTTTATCGAGTTTTTAGATAACCTATATAGTGATACATTGATTATGCTTAAATCGTGCGAAATAGACTTCAACAATCCCCCGGCAAAAGCACAGGTGATAATCTCTGCCGGGGACGTTCCACTGGGAACACAAGGCAACCTGTTCGGCATTACTGGTGGCGAGGGAACGGGAAAAAGTAATTATATAGCCGCCATGTTGGCGGGCTGTATCTGCCAACCGGATAAGGAAGTAGATACGCTCGGCATACAGATAGCCGCCAACAGTAAACATAAAGCGGTATTACTCTATGATACGGAACAGTCCGAAGTACAACTGTTCAAGAATGTAAGTAACCTGCTGGCACGTGCGAAACAACCGAACAAACCGGAAGAACTGAAAGCATTTTGTCTAACAGGTATGTCCCGCAAAGAGCGACTGCACGCTATTGTTCAAAGTATGGATAAGTTTTATTACCAATACGGGGGCATACAATTAGTCGTGATAGATGGTATTGCCGACCTTGTAAAAAGTGCTAATGATGAAGTGGAAAGCGTAGCGGTTATAGATGAACTATACCGACTGGCAGGAATTTATAATACTTGTATTCTCTGCGTGCTGCATTTCGTACCCAATGGTTTGAAGCTGCGGGGGCATTTAGGCTCGGAATTACAACGAAAGGCGGCAACTATCCTTTCCATCGAAAAAGACGAAGAACCCACACAATCAGTAGTGAAAGCCCTGAAAGTAAGGGACGGTAGCCCGTTGGATGTTCCCTTGATGCTCTTTTCGTGGGACAAGGCAGCCGGGATGCACCTTTACAGGGGTGAAAAGACCCGTGAGGAAAAAGAGAAGCGCAAGGAAAAGGAATTGGTCGGGGTTGCTCGTGACGTGTTCGGCAGACAGGAACATATAACCTACATAGACCTGTGCGAACAGATACAGCAGATTTTGGACGTGAAAGAACGTACCGCAAAAAGCTATATCCGCTTTATGCGTGAACGGGATATTATCATTAAAGACCCGTCTAACCAAAGTTATTTTATGATTGGTTTAATTTAATCAGGTAGCCTTATGTATATAGACAGAGAAGATTTCATAGCATGGATGGAACGTATCATGGATAGGTTCGATATGCAGGACAAGAAGATAGACCGGGTGATAAACGGACGTAATTGTTTGGATGGGGAAGAACTACTGGATAATCAGGACTTGTGCCTGCTTCTGAAAGTAGCACCCCGAACACTGACCCGTTACCGGAAAAAGGGAATACTCCCTTTCCTTATGCTGGACGGTAGATGTTATTACCGTGCTACGGACGTACACAAGTTAATCCGTGAGAAAACTGATTAATTTTTTCTTTTCCAATGGCTTTCAATCCTGTTTTGTCGTGAGATAAGGCAGGATTTTCTTTTTACTATTCGGGTATATCCGGGACTTTCCGTATATTTGCAACAGTTTCATAAGACAATAGCAGCATAGGTTAGCCTATTGCTTTTATATATAACATAGCGTTCGCAGAACGTCTCAACGTAGAAAACTGGTAATTTTCAAAGAGAAGAGATTTATGCGCAATGTTCATGCTATACTTCTGTATAGCGTGAGCTTGCCTGTTTCTTCTCTTAGGCGTACCAGTGCCTCTACGTTGGAATAGTGTGAGTTCACGCTTTTTCTTTGGATGCGCTGCCGAACAGTTTATTAGTAGAAACTGTTAAATAATCAATTATGAAACATTTAAAGACTTGTATTGCCGTATCTCTCGATGGCTTCATAGCCACAAAGGATAATGAATTGGACTGGATGCCTGAAAACGTGAGTAAAGAAATTGCAGCAGCCTATGAACAATCGGGTGTACTGCTTGCCGGAGTGAATACCTATACCTGTATTTTTGAACATTGGGGCGGATGGCCGTACAAAAGTAAAAAGACTTTTGTAGTGTCCCACTACGACACCAATGTGACCGAAAAGGAGAATGTAACCTTTCTTACCGATATGCCTTTACGGGCAATCAATGAACTTAAATCAAGTTCGGAAACCGATATTCAGGTCATTGGCGGCGGTAAGTTTATAACCTCGCTGATTGAAGCGTCCCTGCTGGATGAAATAACGCTGTATATCGTTCCGGTCATGCTTGGGGACGGTATCAAGTTTATAGGAAAGACTTTCGGGTCGAAGTGGGAACTGACCGGACACCGGGTTACAGACAATCAGGTCGTTCGCCTGACCTACCAGTATAAAGGAGAATGATTTAAAAAAGCACCCGGTGTCCCTCCGGGTGCTTCAACCACAAAAATTTCAATTATAAATCTATCTATAATGAAACTTTCTGTGGCAAATATAACTATTTCCGTCTTATTTCTTCGGTTTGCCTTTCTTTTCAGGGAACACGAAAGTAACATTAAACTGCCCGTCAAAGGCAAGTGAAGCGTCAAAGACTTTGCCGTTCTTGCTTTTAAAGCCTTTGATTAGCCCGGTTTTCCCGGCAGTCACCAGTTCGGTAATCTGTTTGTCCGTTAGCTGTTTGTCGCTCTTGTTGCGGAAGATGGTAACGGAACAATCCACATTGGAACATTTGGCGACTTTCGGATAGAAAAGGATGCGCCCGGTCTTACATTTCGGGCAGATACAACCACTGCCCGAAGCGAAAGAAAGTTGAACATCCAAAAGTTCAGCCGTGATTTGCCGTGCATACACTTCGATGCCTTTACGGAACGTATCGGGGTTCATTTCCCCGCTTTCTATTTTGGCAAGCGTATTTTCCCACATTCCCGTCATTTCAACGTCTGCTATCTTCTTGTCCCGGATGATGTTGTAAACGGCAAGACCTTTCTCGGTCGGGACAAGGTTCTTTTTCTCCCGGACGATATACTGGCGGGAAAACAGCGTTTCGATGATGGCTGCCCGTGTTGCGGGCGTGCCTATACCCGTATCTTTCATGCTGGCTTTCAGGTCGGCGTTTTCCAGTTCCTTACCCGCCGTTTCCATTGAAGAAAGCAAACTGCTTTCCGTGTGTAACGGCTTGGGCTTGGTCTGTTTCTCCAGTAGTTCAATGCTGGAAAGCGGTAAACTATCTCCGTCCCGCATGACGGGCAAAGTGGCGTTATCTTCCCCGTCCTCTTTCTCGCCGAATACGGCACGCCATCCGGCGGACTTGATTACAGACCCTTTGACCGTGAAAAGCGACCCTGCACATTCCAACGTTACACTGGTAACGTCTTTGACGCATTTTTCAGAAAAGGCTTCCAACATCCGTCCGGCTATCAGTTCGTAGATTGCCTGTTCGTCCGCTTCCATCTTGTCGGGCAGGTTTTCAGTCACTATCAGGGCGTGATGGTCTGTTACCTTGCCATCGTTCACGGAACGGGAATTTAAGGCTTTGCCTTTCATCCCGGCAGCATATCCGGCAAAACGGGCGTATTGTTCCAAATTAACAAGACGTTCCGGGATTTCCTCGAACACGTCCTGTGAGATATAACGGCTTCCGGTTCGGGGGTAGCTGATTAGTTTACCCTCGTATAACTTTTGTGCGATGGATAGGGTTTTGTCTGCGGAAAAGTTCAGTTTCGTATTCGCTTCTTTTTGGAGCGTGGTTAAATCATAGAGCAACGGCGGTTCTTGGTTCACTTCCTTACGCTCTACGGTTTTCACCTGTACCGTTTCCGCTTCCTTTATCCTTTGCAGCATGTCGATGGCGGGCTGCTGCATATCGTATTTGTCTGCGGACAGTGCAGCAAAGAAAACATTGTCTTTTGCCGCCTGTAATTTCAGTTGCCAATACTTTTGCGGGACAAAGTTCTTGTTATCCAAAAAGCGGGTACATATCATTGCCAACGTGGGCGACTGTACCCGTCCCAAAGAAAAAATGCCTTGTCCGGCTGCCACACTTAAAGCCTGTGTACCGTTTATTCCTATCAAATAATCCGCTTCGCTGCGTGCCTGTGCTGAAAGGAATAGGTTATCATACAGGCTACCGGCTTTCAGGTTTTGCAGTCCCTCACGGATTGACTTGTCGGTAAGGCTGCTTATCCATAAACGGACAAAGGGCTTGTTACATCCGATATACTGGTAGATGTACCTGAATATAAGTTCTCCCTCTCTCCCTGCATCGGTGGCGACAATTATCTTATCCGACTGGTCGAATACTTCTTTGATTACCTTTAGTTGTTTCAATGCGCCGGGGTCTGCCTTGTACCCTTTTTCCGCTTTCACTTGTCGGGGTGTAAGTTGAAAACTATCCGGGATAATAGGCAGACTTTCCCGGCGGAAACTCTGTATGCCGTATGCTTCCGGCATTGCCAAACCGACAAGATGGCCAAACGCCCAGGTAACGAGATACCCGTTACCTGAAAGATAGCCATCCTGTTTTTCACTCGCTCCTAAAATACGGGCAATGTCCCTTGCCACACTTGGTTTTTCTCCGATTACTGCAATCATTCTAATTTTGATTTTAATTGTTCCACTTCTTTTTGTCTTAGGATTTTCCGGTCATAATAGATGTGATAGCCATCTATATGATATTGTCGGTTCTGCTCGTCTATGGCTTCCCAGTCTGTTTTGTAACAGGCGAAAATAAACAGGGCGAAACCGACAACCGGGATAAGGATTAATACCACTATCATCTTTTGCGTCCCCTGCTCTGTTTGGGTTTGTCCGTCTGCTCCTGCTTCTCCTTTTTATCCTGCTTGGTCTTTTGTTTTTCAGTGGGCTTGTCCTGACCCTTTTTCAAAGGTTCTTTCACTTTCTTAGTGGCTTCGTTGGTCTTGCCTTCCGAATTGACCGCTACCTGTGTGCGGTTCTTGCTGGCGGGGGTAATTTCTTTCACGGCGGAACGGTCAAAGCTGGGATTGTCACTGTAAAAGCCTAACTTCTTCTTATCATGGTTCACCTGAATATAAGCATCGTATTCGACCCCCCGCTTGTCTTTCAGCCCGGCAACAAAGATGGTCTTGTCATTGACTAAATCCTGCTGTTGCTGGCGGGATAGCTCTATTCCTGAAATGCTTTTGGGAATGGTTACACCGTCACTGGTGACAAGGCTGTTATGCTGCGTCTGTTTCTGCCCTTGCTCCTGTGACTGTTTGGCATTAGGATAGATAAATTCCAGACTTTTCTTGTCGGCATTGACCTGAACAGTTGCGGAAAAGGGATTTTTACGGTTGGAAATCATATTTTCAAGGAATACCCCTTTTCCTTCCCGTAAGGCTTCCTTTTGTTCCTTGTTCAGTTTGACACCCTTTATTTCATCCGGTATTTGGACGCTGCTTGCACGCATGGAAACCAGTTCGTTTGTTACTTTATCCACGCTGACGAAAGAGGGTATCATTTCTCCCGTGATATAGTTTTTCAGGTTTACTATCCGTCCCATGTTTCCCGTTTCAAGAAGATTGGCTTTATCTTCTTTGGAAAATTCATGTCCGAAGAACGGACGTTCGAGTTCCGGCTTTTGTCGGATGCCATGTATCGCCAAAACTACATTCCCGTCTTTGTCGTGCCGGAAAGATAAACGTGCGTCCAGTTTCATAATGGCTGAATTGTAGTTACCCGCAATGGTGAACGCTCCGGGCGACTTGTATCCCCTTAACATGGGTTCTAAAGCCTTTGCCTTTTCAAGCTGTTCTTTGGATAGACCAAAATTCTTCAAGGCTTCCCAGTCCACTTTATCCGGGTCAATCACATACTTGCTTTTGTCGGGTTGCTGCGGTGCTTGCGCCGTTGCTCCCGTTTCTTTGGCTGGCTGCTGTTGAGTTTGGGTTTCCTGTTGCTCTTTCTTGGCTTCCTGCTTCACGGTTTCAGGTGTCACCCGGTAACGCTCTATGCCCGCTTCGTTTTCAGGTGTCGGATGATTGAAGTTATCCCTGATTATCGGCTCGATTTTGGGAAGTTCAATCTTAGGGATTTTGAAGAAGTTAAAACGGGTCGGGTTCTTCAACTGGTTCATCATGTTGGAAAAGAAGTTGGAAAAGAAATCACCGTGACGGTCGAATTTCAAAAGTTCGCTGTTGTTCTCCGGTGGTACGGTTTGGAGTTCCCCGTTTTCATCTACGCCTTTTACTGCGCTGATTGTCTTTTTCTCCTTATCCAGTACAAGAAGAATATCCATCATCTGTTCGTCAGTGGTGGATTGGCTGGCTGTGTTTACATCCATAATGTTTTGAATTTTAATGAGTAAATAAATTTTCGGAAGTAAAAGTAAGGATGAAATAGAGTATATTTAAGGATTTGGAAACGGGTGGCTTCATTAGTCCTCGTTTGGCTTCATTAGTCCGCTCTATTATGAGATTATTCTATATAGGGTGTATAGATAGTTCACATATATTCCCATTTTGGTTGTGCTATATCTTATAAACCTCCTCAATACTAATATTTTTACTCCTTTTTGTTTGATTGAAAATAAAAAAAAGATATTTTTGCAATGTTGTAATACTCCACAACTTGTGTTATGGGTTAAAGTGTATAATTTAAAAAGATGAAACTTAGGAGAGTCCTTTATTATGAGTACATACAGAGTCTTGCTTTTACTTCCGCAATGAGTGTGGTTGGAGAAATATTCTGAATAAACAAGCATCAGGCATAATTAATTCAGTAATACTTGTTATTGTTGAAACGATTGTATCTATGGTTTGTTTCCAGTTCTGTTTCATATTGAGTGTATTTATAATATGCAAAGATAGTAATAGAATTCTATTAAATAGGGACGAATCTTTATATGGGTTCGTATGATGGACGCTTACGTATGTGTATCTTCTTAATAGAAGTTGAACGTTCCGATAGGGACTCTCCTTTTTTTAATTACTACTGATGAAAAAAAAGAAAGATTGGTTTAAAACTAAATCATATTGCCATATCGGACAACGACTTTCACAAAAAGATCGATGTGCGGTCAGTGCTTATATCCATCATAAAGAAAATATAATTCATCACGCTTTCTTTCCTTTAATAAGAAAGACACATAGAAAAAACAAGTATAAAGTAATAACAAATAAGTCAGGAAAGCAGATTCGCTCTAAAGAAACAAAAAAAAGAGTATTATGCTATGCGACACATTTTGACTCTGCGATTTATTCATATTACGCACTACAAATGAGTGCAAAATATGAAGAATATTTAAAGCGTAATGCTATTTCTGATAATATTACTGCTTATAGAACTATTAATAAAATAGACGGACAAGGTAAATGTAATATAGATTTTGCAAAGGAAGTATTTGATTTTATAGAAAAGAAAAATAAACAGGGTACTGATGTTGCCGCAATAACTTTTGATATCAAAGGATTCTTTGATAACCTCGACCATAGACTACTAAAAGATACTCTAAAAAGACTATATGAAGTAGATAAACTAGATGATGATTTGTATGCTGTCTATAAGAGTGCAATAAAATATTCATTTGTAGAATTAAGAGATTTATTTAATCTCTTTAAGAATCAAATTGTATGTAAGTATGAGCAAACAGATTTAACAGAACGTAGGATAAAGAAAATAAATTACATGCGCGACAATAAAGCTGTTGCATTTTGCAGTAAAGAAAATATAAAAAAAATCCGTGAAGCCCATATAATAAAAAGAGGCAATTATATCTATCATCCTGATAAAGAAAAAGGTGAAACTAAAGGCTATACACATAAAGGTATTCCACAAGGGCTACCAGTGAGTGCTGTACTTGCTAATGTATACATGATGGATTTTGATAAAACAATAGTTTCAAAAATAAGTTGTGAAAATGTTCTTTATAGAAGATATTCTGATGATATTGTTGTAGTCTGTCCAAAAGAATTAGTCGGCTGTATCAAAAAGGTAATTTTTGACAACATAAAAAAAGTCAAACTAGAAATAGAAGCATCTAAGACTAACGTTTTCTATTTTATACGCAAATTAGATAAATCTATCGAATGCCATCATTCAACAAGAGGAAAAAATAAACTATTTGAGTACTTGGGGTTTTCTTTTGATGGAGAGCGAGCGTTATTGAAACAATCTTCTGTAAGTTCCTATTATCAACGAATGCAATCTACATTGCAACGCAATACAGCATTTGCATCAACAGTGAAAAACAACGAAAACTATGGGAAGATATTTATAAACAAGGTGGTTAAAAAGTTCACATTCAAGGGGGCTAAAAAACATAAAATATACTATCGTCAGAAAGCTAAAGATGGTAAAAATACTTTTGTGTATTCAGGAAAACATAGTTTAGGTAATTACCATACATACGTAATTAAGTCATCTGATATATTCCAGTCGGATGATATAAAGCACCAATTAAAACGTAATTTAAGAATCTTGAAAAAGAAAATTTGTATTGCTAAAGAAAAAGTTAGCCAAAGGATTAACAACAAACGTATGTATGAGATTAGAACTTATGGAAGGATTTTCTCATAAATAGACTACCAATATTTGACCAATAAGAAATGGGAAATCCAATATCATATCAGATATCCCATTTCTCGAATAATGATTATTCGTTAAGAATTAAATGACTTAATTCAGGATTATTCTTAATCCGTTCCATTTCATCCTCTACAATCTGCTTGACCTCCTGCTTGATGCGGTTATAATTAGCCTGTATTTCTTCCTGCATCCGGTCGTTCCCGTCCTCGTCCCTAAAATCTATGATTTGGGGCAGCTTCTTGTAACCTGCGGTTTCCCTTTTCACTTGCTCGTTATCCACCACAATTTCCGCATGGAATATTTTTTGCTCGATGCGTTCATCAAAGTTGTCACTGACCGCACCCACGAACATACCCTGCGTTAAGTTAGATATTTTACTGGGTGGTATCAGGCTATCCATCTGCGTACTGATTGAGGTTGATTTGTCATTTCGGTTGATAGTCATGCTTTGGCGTTTTTGCAGTACCTTTCCGAAACGGTCTGAAAGCGTTTTTGCCGTTTCAGAAACCACTTGACCACTAAAGATGTTACCTACTGTGTTTTCGATTACCTTACTTTCCTTGTCCCCATAGTCCCGGCGTAACTGGCTGAAATCCTGAAAGCCCAAACAAACCGCTACCTTGTTGCTTCGTGCCGTTGCTATCAGGTTATCCAGTCCCCGAAAATAGATGGTCGGTAATTCATCAATGATTACAGAACTTTTCAGTTGGTGCTTCTTGTTTATCAGCTTCACGATACGGGAATTATACAGCCCCAAAGCACAGGAATAAATATTTTGGCGGTCGGGATTGTTGCCTACTACTAATATTTTAGGTTCTTCCGGATTGTTTATATCCAGTGAAAAATCGTCCCCTGTCATTACCCAATATAAAGCCGGGCTTATCATACGGGAAAGCGGAATTTTAGCACTTGCAAGCTGCCCCTGAAGCTGGTCTTGGGCGTTGGATTCCCATGCGTCCATGAAGGGTGAAAGGTAGTTTTCCAGTTCGGGATAACTGGTTAAAATTGTAAACGTATCGGCATATTTCTTATTCAGGAACTCGATTGCGTGCGGGAATGTACAAAACCTACCGCCCTGATAGATTTTCAAAAACCAAATGATAGAAGCCAATAGGATAATCGGGCTTTCTACAAAAAAGTCCCCTTGCTTGGTTATCCAACTGCGGTTTAAATTTAACATGATTGTATAACTGGCTTCGTAAGCATCCGATATGTCCGTCATAAACGCCGGATTTATCGGGTTGCATCGGTGACTTTTGCGTGGGTCGTCAAAATTAATCATATAGAATTTAGGTTTTACCTTATACCCGTCTAAATGGTTTATTAGATGGTTATATGCTATCTCTGAAAGGTCGGGAAATTTGTAGTCATAAATATAAACAGCAAAACCTTTTTCAATTTGCTGTTTGATGTAATTATTGACTATCGCATAGGACTTTCCCGAACCGGGTGTACCTAAAACCATGCTTGCCCTGAACGGGTTTACAATGTTTATCCACCCATCATTCCACTTCTTTTTATAGTAGAACCGGGTCGGCAGGTTGATAGAATATTCGTTTTCAATCAGGCGTGTTTCCTGTGCGAAACTTTCGTTTTCCAAATTAAACACATCATCCATCAGGTTATTTTTCAACAGGCGGGAAATCCATACTCCGGCAGCCAATAATGAAAGATACCCGGCTGTCATGGTAAAGATATACAGACCTGTATTTGCAGCCAATGGTAACGGTAAAACCAATAACCACCAGTTCAGGAAGAACAGGATAAAACCGATTGTCAGGAATACATAAATCTTGTTCCATGTGATTTTTTCCTCTTTCACTCCCTTTGTACCCAAACAGGAAAGCGCAAGGAATACCACTGAAAAAAGTTTGGTATATAGGATATTGGAGAACAGCCCGGCGGTACGCTGGAAGTTCAGCAGGATTTTATCGACTACCCCGATATTGATACCCCATTCCCGGAACGACTGGTAACAAAACCAGTAAATGTTTATCACTACAAATAAAATACTGATTGCCCGCATAAAGTCCATGACCTTTGCAAGTCCTCTTAAATCATCTTCATTCTGCATAATTGAAATTTTTATAGTTATTAAATACGTCTTTGTTTCTTCTTCTTTTTCTTCTTGGGTGGTGGAACTTGGCTGTTGTCGGGTGCCGTATCGTTCCCACCGGATAACAGGCTGAACAGTCCCGCAATGGCTTTTCCTGTATTTTCAAGATGTCCGGTCGGGTTATATTCCGGTTTTTGTTCCTGCGTTTCCTGTTTACTGTTTCCCGTCAAAGTACGGGAGCCGGAAAACAGGTCATTGAACACATTGGCGGAAAAGTCTTTTCCCAACCGTGAACCGTTCAGGACGGTACGGTTTTCGTGGTCGATGAATGTTACACCGTATATCCTGCCTGTATCGTTCTGCCGGAAAAGAACATCTATACCTTTCTTTTTCAGTTCTTGTTCCAGTTCCTTACGATTATGGGCGGATTTCATCACTGCGCCGACTGTCCGGCGGGTACGCTCTTTCAGGTTCTTGTCCTGAATGTCCTTTGTGGATTTCTTGATGTGTCGCTGAATGGCTTCGTAACCTACCGACTTACCCAAAGAAGAAGATTTGAACGGGTTTCCCTGCTTTTCTCCCTTGTCATTGGTCGCCGAATAGACAATGCCGTTATAGGGTTTACCGTTCACTTCCCCTTTCACTTCTTCCGCCTGTACATTATATATAGATAGCAACGCTTTGTATTCCGTGAAACTTTGGAAACGGTAGCTGCTGGCAAGGGCTTTCACCGTATTGGATAACTGGTGCTTTACGTCCCCTGCCCGGTAATCCACCTTTTTAAGTTCGGGGCGGTCGGCTGCCTGTTTCTTCTCTGCCGGATGCAGCCCGTACTTCTGTTCCAGTTCACGGGTGATTTGTTTGCTGCGGATATGCTCGAACTTGTCGTTTATCTTTTTGCCCGTATCATCCACCCGGATGGAAACGATATGTATATGATGCCTTGCAATATCTTCGTGCTTGTAAACCATATACGGCTGGTTGCCGTACCCCAACTTATCCATATATTCTTTGGCTATATCCGCAAGCTGGCTATCGGAAAGTACATCGTCCGGGTGCGGGTTCAGGGAGATATGGATAATCGGCTTTTCCGTTTTCAGGTCTGCGGGCAGGTGCATATCGAAACATTCCATACATCGCCGGATGCTGAAATTTCCGTCCTCGCTTTCAAACATACGGTTACTTAAAAGTACCTTTCCCTGCTCTTCATCCACCTTGTTTTGGTTGTAGGAAAGCGCACCGAACAGGGAACTGCCTACGCTTATCTTTGCAACCATCTTGTTTCAAACTCACGGGTCAGTTCAATAATTTGGCGGTTCAGGTCGGCAAGTTCTATCGTTGCCTTTTCCAGTTTATAGAGAAAAGCGAGTGCTTTCTTCTCCGAAAAATTGGTATTGAGAGCCTTTACCACCTGATTATAATTCACGGCTATACCCCTGTACTGGGAATATAAAGCGGTCAGCCGGGTATAATATTCTACTGCCGCCTTGTCGATTTTAATCACTTTGAACGGTTCGCCGAAGATACGGGCGGTGATAAAATGCGCTTTGGTGCGCATACCGGACTGGTCGAACAATGCCAAAAAGCGGGCGTGGTCTATCGCATTGAAGCTGATAGAGTACCGGAATACTGCCGGGTCTGCTTTGGGCTTTCGTCCTGCGCCACCCGGACGGGGCGCATTTTCATTTTTCTGTTTCATGCTACATTTTTTTTAAAGGGTTACGACTTCGGAGTGACCCTATCCCGTCTTCGTCCGGGCAAGGCGTTCAAAGCTGCTGAAAGAATTTCAAGCTGCTTAGAACACACCTTGCTATTTGCCAGTGCAAATAAAAATCCGCCTACGGACGGATTGGGGTTAGCGGATATTGGAACGCTCCCGGCGGCGGGGGCTTGGTTAGCCTGACCGATACCTTTCGGTTGCAAAGTAACAGGTATTAAAAATGCTGTGAAATAGCGGGTTATAGGACAAATGAGGACAAACGGGGACATTTGAGGACACATCTCGAAAGGGGTTGTTTTTCTACGTTTATTTGTCCCGGATTTAAGAAAGAAAGCAATATGGATAGATGGAAATATGTATTGGCAAGCGGACGGAAAGAAAGCGGTTTTGAAAACTTGAAAACAAGATTTCATGATTGCAATCTTTCAAGAAAGCAGGAAAGAAAAACGGATGGAATGATTGAAAGCAAACAGTCATTCAATCGGGAAAGCAAACTGTCTGCAAAGAAAACAAGCTGTCTTTGTGGAATGAATGAAAACAAAGAAGCAAGAAAGAAAATAGGCTGTCTTTGCAGAAAGATAACAAGAAACAAGGAAAGAGAAAAAGAAGTCATTCTCTCTTTCGGACTTTCAACATGGAACGAAAGAAAACTGTCCGTCAATCTGTACAGATGGAATGAAATAAAGATGTATCACAAAAAAGAATTATTACAATGAAGAAAGAAACCTTGTATGTGGCTTTCTCCACCCAAAAGGGCGGGGTCGGCAAAACAACGTTCACCGTCTTGGTGGCAAGTTACTTGTATTACCTCAAAGGGTATAGCGTAGCGGTCGTGGATTGCGACTACCCGCAACATTCTATTTCCGCCATGCGCAAACGGGATGCCGAACAGGTGAACGGTGATGAGTATTACAAACAGCTTGCTTTCAGCCAGTTCAAAGCACTGGGAAAGAAAGCGTACCCGGTGCTGTGCAGTTCACCGGATGAAGCGATAAAAACGGCGGATGAATTTCTTGCGTCTGCCGGGTCGGATTATGATGTGGTCTTTTTCGACCTGCCCGGAACGGTGAACAGTGAGGGTGTTATCAACTCCCTTTCAGGGGTGGATTATATTTTCACTCCCATAGCTGCCGACCGGGTAGTATTGGAAAGCAGCCTATCCTTTGCGGTGGCTATCCATAAACTACTGGTAAAGAATGAAGCGTGCCGACTGAAAGGGCTGCACCTGTTTTGGAACATGGTAGATGGACGGGAAAAAACAGACCTGTACACCCTGTATGAACAGACCATCGGGGAGCTGGAATTACCCCTTATGAAAGTATTTATCCCGGACACCAAAAGGTTTAAAAAGGAACTGGACGCACAGCGTAAAACCGTGTTCCGTTCTACGCTGTTCCCCGCGGACAAACGGCTGGTAAAGGGCAGCAACATGGAAGAACTGATAACCGAAATCGCATACCTTATAAAACTATAACGATATGGCAAAGCAAAGCGGCGGGAAACCGCAAATTGACGAGGATTTTATGAAAGAGATTATTTCACAGGGCTTGCCCGTGAAAAAACAGGAAACACCATTGGTAACAGTGGAAACACCGGATAAGCCGGAAACAGTGAATAAGGAAGAAATCAAGGCAGAACCAAAGGAAGAAAAGGCGGTAAAAGAACCTGTCCGCCGGAAAAAGAACACTCCGGGCGATTACCGGGAAACCTATTTCATGCGGGTAGACTTGACCGACCGCCAGCCGTTATATGTCAGCCGTACTACCCATGAAAAGCTAATGAAGATAGTAACCGTTATCGGCGGACGCAAGGCAACCGTCAGCAGCTATGTAGAAAATATCCTGCTCCGGCATTTCGACCAGTTTCAGGACGAGATAAACGAACTGTACGAAAGCAAATTTGAAAAGCCGTTCTGATATGTTGAAATGGTTTATTATCGGAACACTCCTGTATTACGCCATCCTCTTATGGCGATACCGGGATAGCTTGGAAACATGGTTCACGGGTGGGAAAAAACAGCCGGAACAACCGGGAAGCAAACCGACCGTGAAAGCCGGAAACGGTGATTGTCTTGTAGGTGCAAGCCGTTACCGGATGGGACAAATGAGGACAAACGGGGACATCTTAGGACACCTTTCAAAAGGGGTTAATAATGCTTCTATATTTGTTCCGCAAAGCGATGAAGCGGTGGAAGAAACGCCTGATAACAAACAGGTGGAAGATGAAAATACCAATACCCTACAAGCGATTGAAACCGAGTTTGAAATGGAGTTTGAAACGGAAGATACGGAAGATACGGATATTTCGCCGGATGAAATCGAAGCGGAAGAAATCGCCTGCTACATGGGCGGCGGTGAGCCGGAAATGGCACAGGGTGTCACGTTGGGGGAACTGGGACAAATGGTACAAGTCATTCAGGTTAAGCAAGCGTCCGAAACGGAAGAACGGCAAGCGGTACAAACCATCTGCCGGACGGAAACAAACCTGTTTCATTCGCTGGTGGAACAGATTAACGGGGGCAGGTCACGGGTGGCGGAACTTTTACAAAAGCATGAGATACCCGTACCCGTCACCGTCCCGGCTACCGGAAATGATGAAGTGGCAGCCTTTGACATGAACGATTTTCTTTAATGGTAAACTTTAAATAATAAGATGATGAAACAGAGAGATTACGGTTAAACAGACCTTTTAGAAAACGGGGAACACTCCCCGTAACCACAAAAATTCAATTATTAATCACTCTGCCGGGCGGACTATCCAACCGTCCAGCAATTAAAAAATCAATGTATTTATAATGAAAAAGAAAGTTCTCTTTTCGGCAGTCGTTTTTTTGGCTGCATCCTCCACTTTTGCACAGGGTAACGGCATGGCGGGTATTACAGAAGCTACCAATATGGTAACAAGTTATTTCGACCCGGCGACAAAATTAATTTATGCCATCGGTGCGGTGGTTGGGCTTATCGGGGGCGTGAAAGTCTATGGCAAGTTTTCTTCGGGCGACCCCGATACAAGCAAAACTGCCGCAAGCTGGTTCGGTGCTTGTATCTTCCTGATTGTGGCTGCCACCATCCTGCGTTCATTCTTCCTCTAAAGAACGGACTATGGCAGACTATCCGATTAACAGGGGAATAGGCAAGCCAGTTGAGTTTAAAGGGTTGAAAAGCCAGTATCTTTTCATTTTTGCGGGCGGGCTGTTAGCCTTGTTCGTGCTTTTCATCATCATGTACATGGTAGGTATCAACCAGTGGGTGTGCATCATCTTCGGCGTTACTTCGGCAACGCTGCTTGTATGGCTCACTTTCCGGTTAAACGAAAAGTACGGGACACACGGGTTAATGAAATTGTCTGCCCGCAAAAGCCACCCTTTCCATATCATCAACCGCAAAGCCATATCCCGATTATTCACTAAAAATCAGAAACAAGCATCGAAATGAGAAATATATTAAAAGCTATCACGCTGGAAAATAAGTTTCCACTGTTCACGGTGGAAAACGGGTGCATCGTTTCCAAAGATGCCGACATAACGGTGGCGTTCCGGGTGGAACTGCCCGAACTGTTCACCGTCACGGCAGCCGAATACGAAGCGATACATTCCGCTTGGAACAAGGCGGTAAAGGTGCTGCCCGATTACAGCATCGTACATAAACAGGACTGGTTCATCAAAGAGAACTATGCGCCTGACATCCAAAAGGATGATTTAAGTTTCCTTTCCCGTTCCTTTGAACGGCATTTCAATGAACGCCCGTTCTTAAACCATACCTGCTATTTGTTCCTGACGAAAACCACAAAAGAACGTAGTCGGATGCAGAGTAATTTCTCCACCCTTTGCCGGGGCTTCCTTGTCCCCAAAGAGATAAAGGACAAGGAAACGGTTACAAAGTTCCTCGAAGCGGTGGGGCAGTTTGAAAGCATTATGAACGATAGCGGTTTCATTACCCTTACCCGCCTGAACTCGGACGAAATCATCGGAACAAGGGAAACGGCGGGTATCGTAGAGAAATACTTCTCACTCTCACAGACCGATACCACCACACTGAAAGATATTTCACTGGGTGCTGACGAAATGAAGATTGGCGACCATATCCTTTGCCTGCATACCCTTTCGGATGCGGAAGATATGCCGGGAAAAGTGGGAACTGATACCCGCTATGAAAAGTTATCCACTGACCGGAGCGATTGCAGGTTATCTTTTGCTTCTCCGGTGGGCGTGTTGCTCTCCTGTAACCATATCTATAACCAGTACATCTTCATTGACGACCATACGGAGAACCTGAAACAGTTTGAAAAGATGGCTCGCAATATGCACTCCCTTTCCAAATACAGCCGTGCCAATCAGATAAACAAGTCTTGGATAGAGGAATATTTGAACGAAGCACATTCACTGGGGCTTATCTCCGTGCGATGCCATTGTAATATCATGGCATGGAGTGACGACCGGGACGAACTGAAACACATTAAAAATGATGTGGGGTCACAGCTCGCACTTATGGAGTGCAAGCCACGCCACAACACCACCGACACGCCGACCTTGTTTTGGGCGGGAATACCCGGCAATCAGGCGGATTTCCCAGCGGAAGAAAGTTTCTATACCTTTATTGAACAGGCTCTTTGCCTGTTCACCGAAGAAACGAACTACAAAAGTTCGCTTTCCCCTTTTGGTATCAAGATGGTGGATAGGGTCACGGGAAAGCCGTTGCATATTGATATTTCAGACCTGCCCATGAAAAAAGGTATCATTACCAATCGCAACAAGTTCATACTTGGGCCGAGTGGTAGCGGCAAGTCATTCTTTACCAATCACATGGTGCGCCAGTATTACGAACAAAATGCGCACGTCCTGTTGGTTGATACCGGAAACAGTTACTTGGGGCTGTGTGAAATGATAAATAGGAAAACGCACGGGAAAGATGGGATTTACTTTACCTATACTACCGAAAATCCGATAGCGTTCAATCCTTTCTATGTGGAAGATGGGGTGTTTGACATCGAGAAAAAGGAAAGCATCAAAACGCTTATCCTGACCCTGTGGAAAAGGGACGATGAAGCACCCACACGGGCGGAAGAAGTGGCTTTGTCGAACGCTGTAAGTTCCTATATCGAACTGATTACTAAGGACAGTTCGGTTACTCCCTGCTTTAATACGTTCTACGAGTATGTGAAAACCGATTACCGGGAACACCTGCAAGAAAAGAACGTCCGGGAAAAGGATTTCGATATAGACAACTTCCTGAATGTATTAGAACCTTACTACAAAGGGGGCGAATACGACTACCTGCTGAACTCCGACAAAGAACTGGATTTGCTGCATAAACGCTTCATTGTCTTTGAGTTGGATAATATCAAAGACCACAAAATCCTGTTTCCGATTACTACGATTATCATCATGGAAGTATTTATAAACAAGATGCGTAAACTAAAGGGCATCAGGAAATTAATATTAATTGAGGAAGCGTGGAAAGCGATTGCATCGGCGAATATGGCGGATTACATTAAGTACCTCTATAAAACCGTCAGAAAGTATTTCGGCGAAGCGATTGTAGTCACACAGGAAGTGGAAGATATTATATCTTCCCCCATTGTAAAAGAGAGTATTATAAACAATTCGGATTGTAAGATACTGCTCGACCAACGTAAATATTTGAATAAATTCGACAGCATACAGAACCTTTTGGGGCTGACCGACAAAGAACGTTCACAGGTGCTTTCCATCAACCTTGCCAACCATCCGAACCGGAAATATAAGGAAGTTTGGATAGGCTTAGGCGGTACACAATCCGCCGTATATGCTACCGAAGTGAGTTTGGAAGAATATTTTACATACACCACCGAAGAAACGGAAAAGATGGAACTTTTCGCCTTGTCCGAAAAGTTGGGCGGTAATCTCGAACTTGCTATCAAACGACTTGCCGAAAGCAAGCGCAATCCCGAAAAATAATCAATCAACAATTTAAAATTCAATCAGTATGAAACATTTAAAATTCCTGTTTCCGGTGCTGTTATGCACCTTGTTACTGGGGCTTTCCTCCTGCAAAGAAACGAACGCCGACCGTCTTAGGGCGATGCGTGGCGACTGGGAAAGCGTGAAAAACTGTCCGGCGTTTACTCTCTTTGAGGAAAACGGGCATTACAGGGTAACGACCCGCAAAATGACCTACCGGGGGACGATCCAAACGGAAACCTATCAGATTTCAGAACAGGACGGAAACCTGTTCATCGAAACGGGGCTTTCCGTCCTGCTGACCTACGACAAGGAGAACGACCGGATTCTGCTTTCACCCGGCGGAGAATACAAACGAAGTAACCAACCAATAAAGAAATAAGCGTATGAGAACAAAGATTATAATGCTGCTCGTTGTATGCAGCCTGTTTGCCGGAAAGGTAAACGCACAGTGGGTGGTGAGTGACCCCGGAAATTTGGCGCAAGGGATTATCAATGCGTCAAAGAACATCGTGCAGACATCATCCACAGCACAAACAATGATAAAGAGCTTTCAGGAAACCGTAAAGATTTACCAACAGGGTAAGGAATACTACGACAGGCTTAAATCAGTGCATAACCTTGTTAAAGATGCTCGCAAGGTGCAAAAGTCTATCCTGCTTATCGGTGAGATTTCCGACATCTACGTGAACAGTTTTCAGAAGATGCTTTCCGATGAAAACTATACGCCGGACGAACTTTCAGCCATTGCCTACGGCTATACCCAACTGTTGCAGGAAAGTTCCGATGTGCTGGAAGAAATGAAAAGTGTGGTGAACATCAACGGGCTTTCCATGTCGGACAAGGAACGGATGGACGTTATCGACCGGACGTATAACGCCATCAGGAACTACCGGGATTTGGTGAGTTACTATACCCGCAAGAATATTTCCGTTTCCTACCTGCGGGCGAAAAAGAAAAAGGACACCGACCGGGTAATGGCTCTTTACGGCTCGGCGGATGAACGTTACTGGTAACTTCTAAAAATAAGTAGTATGTTATTAGCAATCGAATTTGATAACCTGCATCAGATACTCCGTAGTTTATACACGGATATGATGCCGTTATGCGGGAACATGGCGGGGGTAGCCAAAGGAATAGCGGGACTGGGGGCTTTGTTTTATGTGGCTGCCAAAGTATGGCAGTCGCTCGCCAGTGCCGAACCGATAGACGTTTACCCGCTTCTGCGTCCCTTTGTGATTGGTTTCTGTATTATGTTCTTTCCCACATTCGTACTGGGTACGATTAACAGCGTGATGTCGCCAGTAGTCAAGGGCTGTAACAATATGCTCGAAACGCAAACTTTCGATATGAACGCCTACCGGGAACAAAAGGACAAACTGGAATATGAAGCGATGGTGCGCAATCCAGAAACGGCTTACCTTGTTTCGGATGAAGCATTTGATAAACAGATTGACGAATTGGGATGGTCTGCCAAAGATATTGCCACAATGGGCGGTATGTACATGGATAGGGCAGCCCACAATATCAAGCAATCCGTCCGGGATTGGTTCAGGGAATTGTTGGAACTGCTCTTTCAATCGGCAGCCCTTGTGATAGACACTATCCGAACCTTTTTCTTGATTGTCCTTGCCATACTGGGTCCGATAGCCTTTGCCATCAGTGTATATGATGGCTTTCAGGCGACACTGACCCAATGGATAACAAGGTATATTTCCGTTTACCTGTGGCTGCCCGTTTCAGACCTGTTCAGTTCCATTCTTGCCCGAATACAGGTGCTTATGCTCCAAAAGGATATTCAGGAGCTATCAGACCCCAATTTCGTACCCGATAGCAGCAATTCAGTGTACACAATTTTTATGATAATCGGTATCATCGGTTACTTCACTATTCCCACCGTATCGAACTGGATTATTCAGGCGGGCGGAATGGGCAACATGAGCCGGAATATAAACAGTGCAGCTAACAAAACTGGTAGCGGTGTGGGTGCGGTAGCAGGTGCAGCAACCGGAAACGCTGGTGGCAGGGTCGGCGGTAAACTAATCAAAGGTAATCAATAAATAAAAATCAAGATGGAATTTAAAAGTTTAAAGAACATTGAAACCAGTTTCAAACAGATACGTCTTTTCGGTATCGTGTTTGTCGTTATGTGTACCCTGATAACGGGTTATGCCGTTTGGAACTCCTATACGTTTGCCGAAGCGCAACGGCAGAAGATTTATGTGCTGGACGGTGGCAAATCGTTGATGCTTGCGCTTTCGCAAGACCTGACACAAAACCGTCCGGTCGAAGCAAGGGAACACGTGAAGCGTTTTCACGAACTGTTTTTCACATTGTCACCGGATAAGAACGCTATCGAAAGCAATATCAAACGGTCGCTGTTCCTCGCTGATAAGAGCGCATTTAACTATTACCGTGACCTCTCGGAAAAGGGATATTACAACCGTATCATTTCGGGCAATATCAGCCAGACCATACAGATAGACAGCGTTTCTTGCAATTTCGATGTGTACCCGTATGCGGTGGCTACCTATGCCCGCCAAATGATTATCCGTGAAAGCAGCGTGACGGAAAGAAGCCTTGTCACACGTTGCCGGTTATTGAACGCCGTAAGAAGTGATAATAACCCGCACGGCTTTATGATGGAAAGTTTCGAGATAACGGAAAACAAGGATTTGAACACCATAAAGCGGTAAGCCATGATACGGAAAATTCTCTCTCCGGTGAATCAGGTAATTACCCATGTGCAGGACTGGGCAGATGAAAAACTCCGCCGCCTGTGCGGGCGCATGACACCGGAAATAAGGCTGGCGGTAATCCTGCTTATGCTCCTGTTCTTCGGCGGGCTATCCATCTACTTTACGGTATCATCCATTTACCGGATAGGAAAAGAGGATGGCGAAACCATACGGATAGAACACATCAGGCAGTTGCAGCTACAAGGTAAAGACAGTACGAACATTTTTAATCAGTCAGACAATGGAAGAAAAAGAAGTGAAAAATGAAGTTCCCGCACCGGAAACGGACAGGAAGAAAGAACCTGAAAAACAGGTAAAGGAAAAAAAGGAACTGACCCCACAGCAGATACAGCAACGAAAAAAGATGCTGGTTTACCCGCTTATGGGACTGGTTTTCTTGGGGTCTATGTACCTGATTTTTGCACCGTCCGATAAGGACGAAGCAAAGGTGGAAAACGTGGGCGGATTTAACGCCGATATTCCGCAACCCAAAGGGGACGGGATAATCAGCGATAAAAAGACAGCCTACGAACAGGAGCAAATGGAGAACAAACAGGCGGACAAAATGCGCTCCTTACAGGATTTTGCCTTTTCGCTGGGAGAGGAAAACGGGAACGGGGAAGATTTGACCCTGATAGATGATGCTCCGGCGGAAAAACCGAAAACCAATGTAATAGACTTTGGGGCGGGTGCGCCGAACAATAGCCGTTCCTCTATCCAATCTTCGGCGGCAGCTTACCGGGATATGAACCGTCAGTTAGGCAGTTTCTACGAAACGCCGAAAGAGGACAAGGAAAAAGAGGAACTGAAACGTCAGGTGGAAGAACTCACTGCCCGGCTCGATGCGAAAGAAAGCGGTGCGGGCAACATGGATGAACAGGTGGCTCTTATGGAAAAATCCTACGAACTGGCGGCAAAGTATATGAACGGACAGAACGGGCAAAGCGTACCACCGCAACCGGGACAGATTGCACAGGTCGCACCGTCCGCATCTGTTCAGGGCAAAGGAAATGCCACACCTGTAAAATCGGTATCGGACAGGACGGTTTCAGGATTGCAGCAGCCCATGAGCAACGCCGAATTTGTCGCCGAATACAACAAGCCACGCAATTACGGGTTTAATACGGCGGTCGGCAGTGGTTATTCGATAGGAAAAAACACTATCCGGGCGTGTGTTCATAACGACCAAACACTTATGGACGGGCAGACCGTCAAGCTCCGGCTGTTAGAACCGTTACAGGCGGGGAACGTGATTGTCCCGAAAAACAGCCTTGTTTCAGGAAGTGCCAAAGTGCAGGGGGAACGGCTCGACATACTGGTGTCCTCGCTCGAATATGCGGGTAACATCATTCCGGTGGAACTTGCCGTTTACGACAGTGACGGGCAAAAGGGGCTTTCCGTTCCCTCGTCACTGGAACAGGAAGCGGCAAAGGAAGCGATGGCGAACATCGGTGCGGGACTGGGTACGAGCATTTCATTTGCGCAAAGTGCCGGGCAGCAGGTCGCAATGGATATTACAAGGGGCTTGATGCAAGGCGGTTCGCAATACCTTGCCAAGAAGTTCAGAACGGTAAAAGTACACCTGAAAGCGAACTATCAGGTGATGCTTTACGCCAAACAACAGTAATTTATTTATCAACCATAAAAATTTCAATCCAAAATGAAAAAGTTAATTATCATGTTTGCCCTACTCTTGGGCGTGGTTTCAATGAAAGCACAAAGTAACGATTTGTATCAGGGCATTACAAAGAAGCTCCCTTACCGCCAAATGGTGACACCTTACGGCGTACAGGTGACGTTCGCCAAAACGGTACATATCATTTTCCCGTCTGCCGTTAAATACGTGGACTTAGGCAGTAACTACATTATTGCCGGAAAAGCGGACGGGGCGGAAAATGTTGTCAGGGTGAAAGCCACAACAGAGGGCTTTCCCGGTGAAACAAATTTTTCCGTTATCTGTGAGGATGGCAGCTTTTACAGTTTCAATGCAAAATACGCACATGAACCGGAAATGCTGAACATCGAAATGAAAGACTTCTTGGAGAATGAGGACACAACGGATTTCAGCCATACCCGGATGAATATCTATTTCCGTGAACTGGGTAACGAAAGCCCGCTTTTGGTAAAGCTGATTATGCAGTCCATCTACAAGAACAATGACCGGGAAATAAAGCATTTGGGATGCAAACGGTTCGGGGTGCAGTTCTTGGTAAAGGGCATTTATTCGCATAACGGGCTGTTCTACTTCCACACACAAACAAGGAACAGTTCAAATGTGCCGTTTGATACCGATTTTATCCGCTTCAAGATTGTGGATAAGAAAGTAGCCAAAAGAACGGCAATTCAGGAAACCGTTATCGACCCGGTGCGAAGTTATAACGAGATACTGGTTATCGGTGGTAAAAGTACCGTCCGCACCGTGTACACCGTTCCACAGTTCACTATCCCTGACGATAAGATATTAGTAATTGAACTGGTGGAAAAGAACGGGGGCAGACACCAAACTATCCGGGTGGAAAATTCGGATGTAGTGGCAGCCAAAGTGATTAACGAACTCAAAATCAAATGAACATGAAAAGGATATGTTGTATTATATCCCTCTTTGCGCTGTGCCTGACTTTTAACCAGGCACACGCACAAAGATGTCTGCCGGGAATGAAAGGCTTGCAGGTTACGGGCGGCATGGCGGACGGTGTTCACTGGAACAGTAAAAGCGATTTCGCCTATTATTTCGGGGCGGCTCTTTCCACCTATACCAAAAACGGGAACAGGTGGGTTGTCGGCGGGGAATACCTCGAAAAGCGTTACCCCTACAAAGATTTGCAGATACCAGTCAGCCAGTTTACAGGTGAGGGCGGTTACTATATGAACTTCCTTTCCGACCGGAAGAAAACCTTTTTTCTTTCGCTGGGATTGTCCGCACTTGCCGGGTATGAAACAAGCAACTGGGGGGATAAATTGCTGCCCGATGGCTCGACCCTGACCGATAAGGACGGTTTTGTTTATGGCGGTGCGCTGACGCTGGAACTGGAAAGTTACATTACTGACCGGGTGGTGTTCCTGATTAACGCACGGGAAAGATGCCTGTTCGGTTCTTCAGTCGGAAAGTTCCATACACAGTTTGGCGTGGGGCTAAAATTTATAATGTGATAAACTAACCTATTATATATAATGTATATGAGAAATGTAATTTATAAGATGCTAACAGGGTGCTACATGGTGGCTGCCTTGTTATTGGTGGGTGCGTGTAGTGACAACGTGGATATACAGCAGTCTTACCCGTTCAGTATCGAAACGATGCCTGTTCCGAAAAAATTAAAGGTAGGTGAAACGGCAGAAATACGCTGCCAGCTTCACCGGGACGGGCGGTTTGAGGAAACAAAGTATTTCATCCGCTATTTCCAGCCGGACGGGGCGGGAACGCTGAAAATGTCCGATGGGACGGTTTTACTGCCGAATGCCCTGTACCCGCTTCCGGGTGAAACATTCCGGCTTTACTATACCTCTGCATCCACCGACCAGCAAACGGTAGATGTGTATTTTCAGGATAGCTTCGGGCAGATACAACAGCTTACCTTTTCGTTCAATAACGATAACAACAAGGAAGAATGAAAACAGCGGCATATATCTATTTCGCCTTTCTGATGGTGTCTTGGCTCTGCTCGATTTACAGTTTGTGTAATGCACCCACTGATGTGGAACTATGGGGCAGGGAATTAGAATAAAAGAATAAAAAGTCTGTGGATATTCACAGACTTTTTTATTGCAATTAGTTGCCCAATTAAAAAGGATTGCTTTACTTTAAGCAATGTATCAAAATAAACATGAGTATAATAAATAATATATTAACATATAGTGACTTGTTTAATGAACAAGCAAAAACAATAGATTGTTATCTATCTCCTATTAAGCGAGATACTTTGATTGATTATGCTATAAAACTTTTATCACTTAGTACAGTACATGAGATATACAAAGAGGAAAATGTCTTGTGGGCTTTCCTAACAAAGGAAGAAAAAGCACTATTCAACTCTTTATATCAAACAATAACTCAAAAACGACAAAAAAATGGGGTTTCTTCGTGTATCATTAACGTTAGAACCAGTCTTAATTTTTTTGAGTATGCTTTTAAAAATACAACTCTAAATAGTAGTATTTCTGAAAGTCAACAGAATGTTAATGTTTTAAAAGCATATTTACTACTTAATGAAAAAAGTAATGAAGAAAGGACGTTACAAGAAAGGGATTATGAGATAGAAGAAATAATGCTTCATAATGCTTTAGAGCATGAACGTTACATAGATGAAAATCTTGTTTATTTAAGATTGGTACAACTTATCAAAGCATGTATATTCTTTGAGTTTTGCGAAAAAAATCTTCCTTTCCATTTAAAAGAATTTGAAAAATTCTATAATATATCTACGTGGAAAACTTATATCATATATCTTCATCAGATAGGTATGCTAATACATGAGCATAATTTAGAAACACCTTTTATTACAGTCTCTATATCCGAAGAAGATAAAGACTTTATTAAGAAAAAAGATTTTCTTAATAAATTTTGCTTGCAAAAATATGGATGGGATGATAATCAAGATTACACGGCATTAAAAAATACTCCTATAATTCAAAGCGAGAATAATGAATACAAAATAATATTTGAGGAGTTTTTTTGTGAAAAAGTATATCAAAGTTTATATTTCAAGTTTAAAGAAATAAATAATAGTTTTAAAGAAACACAGGCACTGTTTTATATAAAGAATTTTAGAAGCTATATTGGTTTAGAATTTTCAGAAAGGTCTCTGACAAATCAATTATTATCAAATGCTTTTGGAAATAAGTATATTCAGTTGAATTATGAGAATTTGCAAGATGGCGATATTGATTATTATATACGTAATGGGAAGTATATATTTCTATTTGAGTGTAAAGATAATCTAATAGGTAAAGATATTTTAGAAGAGTGTAACATAGACAAATTCATTCAGAAGCTCCGAGAGCTTTTTATAGAAACAAATAGTAACAACAAAAGTCGAGATAAGGCTATCAATCAATTAATTAATAATATCGAGAAGATTTTAAATAAAGAATACCCCGATAAGAAATATAATAGGAAAAATTGCTACATATATCCAATAATAGTTACACATAACAATATATTTTCACTGACTGGAGTAAACGCTATTGTCAATAATTGGTTTAAAGAAGAACTTTCTAAAAGAAACATTATACATCCGTATATTAAAGAACTTACTATCATAAGTATAGATACCATTGCGTTATTTCAAGGGATTTTTGCACAAAAAGGGTTTTCTATTAAAGATATGATTAATAAATATTGGAAAAATTATAAATCTATCGAAAATAAAAAATATCCTACTGCTGTTGATGTTATAAAAGACTATCCTACAAAATATCAGTCATTTAAGAAATTTGTAGAAATTTCTTTTCATAGGAAAGATTTATTTACAAAAGAAATTCTTAAATATAGTAATTTCTTTAATAGGGAATAGTAAACGGTTTCTTTGCTATCTTTCTTTGTCCGCTTCGGCTCACGGAAAGAAAGTAGCGGCGGGGATTTGCCCCCCTTTTCATTGCTCGACAA
>OASX01000226.1_pt1 | contig 64442 bp, 52 predicted proteins | sample 1516531 | NCBI WGS metagenome assembly OASX01 (sample SAMEA2579911, study PRJEB22360) | human gut metagenome | biome: human gut; feature: human-associated habitat; material: faeces | place: Denmark | collected 2008/2010
AAAAAGGCGACAAAGGTGACACAGGTGCAGCTGGTGCTAAAGGCGACAAAGGCGATAAAGGTGACACTGGTGCAGCTGGCGCTAAAGGCGACACTGGTGAAAAAGGCGGTAGTATCACAGGTGAAGTTGTAGATAATGGCGACGGTACCCACACAATCACTATTACCGATTTAGAGACTGGCTCAGTTACTACAACTATCGTAAAAGATGGTAAAGACGGTGTAGATGGTAAGAATGCTAAAGCTGAAGTTAAAGACAACGGCGACGGTACTCACACTGTAACTATCACAGATGGCGAGGGTAAAACCACAACTACTATCGTGAAAGATGGCGCTAAAGGCGAAAAAGGCGACAAAGGCGACAAAGGCGACAAAGGCGACAAAGGTGACACTGGTGCAGCTGGCGCTAAAGGCGACAAAGGCGACAAAGGTGACCAAGGTGTAGCTGGTGCTAAAGGCGAAAAAGGCGACAAAGGTGACCAAGGCGAAGCTGGTGCTAAAGGCGAAAAAGGCGACAAAGGTGACCAAGGTGTAGCTGGTGCTAAAGGCGAAAAAGGCGACCAAGGTGTAGCTGGTGCTAAAGGCGAAAAAGGCGACAAAGGTGACCAAGGCGAAGCTGGTGCTAAAGGCGAAAAAGGCGACAAAGGTGACCAAGGTGTAGCTGGTGCTAAAGGCGAAAAAGGCGACAAAGGTGACCAAGGCGAAGCTGGTGCTAAAGGCGAGAAAGGCGACAAAGGTGACCAAGGTGAAGCCGGTGCTAAAGGCGAAAAAGGCGACAAAGGTGACCAAGGTGAAGCCGGTGCTAAAGGCGACAAAGGTGACCAAGGTGTAGCTGGCGCTAAAGGCGAAAAAGGCGACAAAGGTGACCAAGGTGAAGCCGGTGCTAAAGGCGAAAAAGGCGACAAAGGTGACCAAGGCGAAGCTGGCGCTAAAGGCGACAAAGGTGACCAAGGTGTAGCTGGCGCTAAAGGCGACAAAGGCGATAAAGGCGATAAAGGTGACACTGGTGCAGCTGGTGCTAAAGGCGACAAAGGCGACACCGGTCCTCAAGGCCCTCAAGGTGAGAAAGGTGAAGCAGGTACTCCAGGCGCGAAAGGCGATACAACTTGGAATATCAAGTCAACAGGTAAGAAACCTGATGGTACCGATGAAAACGCTAAACAAACTATTAAAGACACCAATACTGTTGAGATGTTTGCAGGCAAAAATTTAACTATTGAACAAACCAATAATACTGACGGTGCAACAGTTAAATTTGCCTTAAACAGCACAGTAACCAACTTAGATAAAGTTGTTGTTAATGGTAAAGATGGTGTTAACGGTAAAGATGGTGTAACCATTACAGCACCTACAGCACCTGTTAAAGCTGAAAATGGTAAACCTGCTAAAGATGGTTCAGACGGCAAAGTTGGAATCAGCGGTAAAGACGGCAAAGATGCAGTTTCTATCTCTGGTAAAGACGGCGTGGGTCAAATCGGCTTAACCGGACCGAAAGGTACAGATGGTAAAGACGGTGCATCTATCAACATCACAACAGATAACGGTAAACAAACACTTGTTAATTTAGAGAAAGGTGCTAAAGGTAAAGAAGGCGAAACTACACAACGTATCGTTTACAAACCTGTAGATAAAGATGGCAACCCTATCAAAAATAACGATGGTAATGATATCGTTCGTGAAGTTGCAACCATGGATGATGGTTTAATCTTCGGTGGTAATACTGAGGATACACACAAAGCAGCACTTGGTACTCAAGTGAATGTTAAAGGTGCGACTACCAATACAGATTGGAACAAGTTTGATGCTGGTAAAAACATTATGACTAAAGTTGAAGGCAATACCATTACTGTGGGATTAGCAAAAGACTTAGAAGTTAATAGTGTAAATGTAACTACTAACGTAACAGCTGGCAATGTAACTGCGACAGGTACAATCTCAGCACCAACAATCAAAGCTGGTGACACCACAATTAAAAATGGTGTAGTGACTAACTTAACACATCACATTGATAACCCAACAACCGTTGTGGATGACAAAGTGTTAAATATCACTGATGGGGAGAAAAAAGAAGCAGCGACAGTTCGTGATGTATTGAACTCAGGTTGGAACCTACAAGCAAATGGTAAAGCAGTTGATGCAGTAACTCACGGTAATACTGTGAACTTTGCAAATGGTAAAGGTATCACTGTTACAGCAGAGCCAAATAAAGATGGTACAACATCTAAAGTTAGCTTTGATGTGAATGTTGATAACGATACTATCACTGTGAACGATAAAGGCCAATTAGTATCGAATGGTTCAACCAACTTTAATGTTGCAACTAAAGATGGTGGAAACAAAGTTGCTAAGAAAGGCGGTAGCTCAACAGCGAAAATTACTAGCGGTAAAACAATCACTTATACTGCAGGTAAAAACATCGCAATTGAGCAAAATGGTGGCGACATCCTTGTTTCAACAACAGATGATGTAAACCATAACAGTGTAACCACTAAAGACTTAACAGTTAACAAAGGTGGTAACGTTGATATGGGCGGCAACCAAGTTCACAACGTGAAAGCAGGTACCAAAGATACTGATGCAGTGAACGTATCTCAATTGAAACAATCAGTTGGTGACGTACACAAACGTATCAATAAAGTAGGTAAAGAAGCACGTGGCGGTATCGCAGGTGCTAACGCAGCAGCAGGTTTACCACAAGTTTACATCCCAGGTAAATCAATGGTTGCGGCTTCTGCAGGTACTTTCAAAGGTGAAAGCGCTGTAGCAGTAGGTTACTCACGTTCAAGTGACAATGGTAAAGTTATCTTCAAACTTCAAGGTAACGCAAATACACAAGGCGACGTAGGTGGCTCTGTGGGTGTAGGTTACCAATGGTAATTTAACTTTCCATTAAGATAGATAAAAACCCAGCTTCGGCTGGGTTTTTTATTTTTAGAGGATGATTGTAGAAGAAGTGTGAAGTATATACGTTATATTGAATTTACTGATTGAATAGAGATTACTGCAATTTATATCTTAGGATTTCTACATATGCTCTTTAGCAAATCTCAAGTTTTCTTGGAAACGTTGTTTATCTCGTTCTGGAATAGTTGGATTGGCTAATAATTCTAAGCAGAGATCATGGCAAAGTTGATAGTTACCGACCCAGTATGCACTAACAGCAAGTTCGTCTTTTGCCTTCCATTCATAAACAGAGTGATTAACAAAAAGAATATCTTTAGTGAGAGGAATACTCACTGCCGCATTCGCATAGATATAGGCGAGCTTGATTTTATCGTGAAGGCGTAATTGACGCGCTAAATGATAAAGGCTTTCAGCACGTTGTGGACGATATTCATAAGTAGCGAGTAAAAGATTTTGTACTTCATCTAATGGTGCATTTAATTCAATTTTTAATAGAGCTATTTGGAGAAGGGAATAATAAACTTCTTCATACCATCCCTCTAAATTTGCACGTTTGGCATACCACTCAATAGCCTTTTCAGGCATATCTGCATCACGATAAGATTGTGCAGTATAAAACGCATAGCGATCTTTAAGATCTTCATCTTCAGGTGAATAGAAGGCTTTTTCTAACACTTGAGCATCTTGGAAATATTTTTGTGGATTGTTGCTACGCGCCCCAAATCGACCACTAATTACATAATAATCACCAAAGATTTTTTGCTCCACAACGGTTTTTTTACGTTGTTCAACAAATTCATGCAATACACCACGCCAGTAGAATGAGCCATCATTACGAAACATAAGCGTACGGAAATAAACATTTGCACCCGTTACACTATTTGCCATGCGTAGATAATAGCGATCGCTCGTTAGCTCTTCAGGCAATACAAAATTGCCTTCAAAACGATCATCGGCATCGAAGATTAATACATAATCTGTTTTGCCTTGTGCATGTAGTAGTGCACAATTTCGGTTATGAGCAAAGTTAACCCATTCATCGTGATGAATTTCGCCTTGAATACCTTTTTCATCAAAGAATTGTTTGATAATGTCTGCGGTATTGTCATCGGATCCTGTATCACTAATAACATAATAATCTAATGGAACATGAGTAATAATGTTCTCTAATGTATCTCGGATGATAGCAGATTCATTTTTGACAATCATATTCAAACAGATTGTTTTTTTATCAGTTCTTTGAGGCATTTTTCTATCTCTTATGTTTATTATTCATTCCAATTTATTTCTCTTTAGAGTTGAAGGGCATTATAGCGAAAATACATTTTGCTTGCTGAAAATTATGCGAAAAATAACCGCACTTTTTCTCGCATATAGACAATTCCAATCACATCAATTTATAGCTTTCTTCTTTAATTTGGCGCAAAATAGGGAAAAAATTTTAATGAGTAAAAAAGGATCATTACAATGACTAAACATTATGATTATATTGCTATCGGTGGCGGTTCAGGCGGGATTGCTTCAATTAACCGTGCGGCAAGCTATGGTAAAAAATGTGCGATTATCGAAGCAAAACATCTGGGTGGCACTTGTGTGAATGTAGGTTGTGTACCGAAAAAAGTGATGTTCTATGGCGCACAAATTGCAGAAGCCATTAATAACTATGCACCTGCTTATGGTTTTGATGTAGAAGTGAAAAAGTTTGATTACGCGAAATTAGTTGAGAGTCGTCAAGCTTACATCGGTCGTATTCATACATCTTACAATAATGTGTTAGCGAAAAATAATGTGGACGTTCTAAATGGTTTTGCACGTTTTAAAGATGCAAAAACGATTGAAGTGAGCTATGCAGATGGTTCAACAGAATTAGTGACTGCAGATCATATCTTAATTGCGACGGGTGGCCGTCCGAGTATTCCTGCGGTAAAAGGCGCAGAATACGGGATTGATTCAGATGGTGTATTTGCTTTAAATGAGTTACCAAAACGTGTCGCAGTAGTAGGCGCAGGTTATATTGCAGTTGAATTAGCGGGTGTTTTAAATAGCTTAGGCAGCGAAACCCATTTATTTGTGCGCCAACATGCCCCATTGCGTAATCAAGATCCATTAATTGTCGAAACCTTAGTTGAAGTGTTAGCACAAGATGGTATCCAATTACATACTAAAGCGTTGCCTGAAGAAGTTGTGAAAAATGCGGATGGTTCGCTTACCTTGAAATTACAAGATGGTCGTGAAACCACTGTGGATACGTTAATTTGGGCGATTGGTCGCGAACCAGCAACGGATGTGATTAATCTTGAAGTAACAGGTGTGAAAACCAACTCACGCGGACAAATTATTGTCGATAAATATCAAAATACAAACGTACCTGGCATTTATGCGGTAGGTGATATTATCGAAGGTGGTATTGAATTAACACCAGTTGCCGTGGCGGCAGGTCGTCGTTTATCTGAGCGTTTATTCAATAACAAACCGAATGAGCATTTAGATTACAATCTTGTACCAACGGTTGTGTTTAGCCATCCACCAATTGGTACGGTGGGTTTAACTGAACCGCAAGCGATTGAGCAATATGGCGAAGAAAATGTGAAAGTGTATAAATCCTCTTTCACGGCAATGTACACCGCTGTCACTGAACATCGCCAACCTTGCCGAATGAAATTAGTATGTGTCGGCAAAGAAGAGAAAATCGTGGGCTTACACGGCATTGGTTTCGGTGTGGATGAAATGATTCAAGGTTTTGCTGTGGCAATCAAAATGGGTGCAACCAAAGCAGACTTTGATAATACGGTGGCAATTCATCCAACAGGTTCAGAAGAATTTGTCACAATGCGTTAATTGCAGATAAAGAAAGTGCGGTCAAAATCCCAGATGTTTTTGACCGCACTTTTTATTGTGATTTGTTATTAGGCTGCAGCGCGATTGCCTAATGTACCATCATCTTCCATTTCTTTAGCCACACCGACGACCTCAGCAATTTTGTCTCCTTCTTTGAAGAAAACGAAACCACCATGTTCCATTTTGACCCAAGGTTCATCTTTGGTGAGCGGGAAAGTCGTAATGATGGTGACTTTGTCGCCATCTTTCGCATAATCATTAAAATCGATGACACCATCATCATCAATGCGGTGCGCTTTACCAAAAGGGGCTTTACGCGTTAAATAATGCAAATTAGTTGAGCAGTGAGCAATCATCCATTCTCCGTTTGAAAGAATGAAGTTAAAGGTACCTTTTTGTGAGAGCTCTTTAGTAATGTCTTGAATGGCTTCAAAAATTTCCATTTCAGACGGTTTACGACGGAAGCGATTTTTCAAATATTCCGCCATATAACAAAATGCCGCTTCTGAATCGGTCGAGCCAATAGGCTGACAGAAACTCTCAGACATATCCGGTAATTCTTTTAAATTACCGTTGTGAGCAAACACCCAATTTTGTCCCCAAATTTCACGAATAAAGGGATGGGTATTTTCAATCGTTACACCGCCTTGTGTTGCCTTGCGAATGTGGGCAATCACATTGAGCGATTTAATGTTGTATTGTTTTACACAATCTGCAATCGGGGATTGAGATGCAGCGTGGTTATCGCGAAAGATACGCACTCCACGACCTTCAAAAAAAGCGATACCGAAGCCATCTGAATGGCAATCAGTAAGACCAGCACGACGACGGAAACCTTCAAAAGAAAAGACAATATCCGTCGGCGTATTGCAGTTCATTCCGAGTAATTGGCACATAAATTCCTACAGCTTATTTTTATATTTTTTATAACCTTATAATGTGTGCAGATTTAACACCATAATGCGTTGAAATTCAAGATGGATCATAAAGGATTTTTTAGAAGAAAATGTTACATAAAATAACATTAGAAGTTTTCTGATAAGACGACAAATTATGGTGTAAATAAAAAGGCGTGTTTAACACGCCTTTTGTTGTTTTTTACAAAGATTACGTTTTAATTTCTACGCGGCTTTTTAAGAAGAAGATGGCAACTGTTGAGAGCAACATAACAAAGCCAACGCCAACATATAAACTCTGTTTATCCCAACCCATATCTAATAATTGACCGGCAATCGTTGGGGCAAGAATCGCACCAATACGACCAATACCAATTGACCAACCTACACCTGTGCTACGAATATCGGCATCATAAGTGAGCGGGTTTAAGGTATAAAGCCCACTGATACAACCATTCATGAGTGCGCCAACTAAAATACCGAATACCATCGCAATCCATAAAATGGACGAGGATAAGATAAAGATGATGGTTGCTGCGGAAGATAACACGGTGAATAAAATTAGCACACCGCGTGCAGTCCAGCGACTAGCCAGTAAGCCATAGATTAAGGCGCCACAAGTGCCGCCTAATGAGATCATCATCCCTACGCTCACACTTTGTTCTGTTGTCATGCCTGCTTCTTTTAATAACGCAGGTGTCCATGAGCTAATGAAATAGAAGCTGAACATGATGGCGAAGAAAGCTGTCCAGATTAGTAAAGTGGAATGTAAGTATTTTTTGCTGAATAATTGGCTAATCGGTAATTTAGTTTTAACTTTTTCTGTTTTTGCAGGAAGTTTCCAATCGCCGGCTAAACCAATTTTTTTTGCAATTAAATTTAACCGCACTTCAGCATTTTTAGGCTGTTTGGTTGTGAGGAAATCAATGGACTCAGGTAACCAAATAAATAAAAGCACTAAAAATAGCCCCGTTAAGATAGCACCTGCTAGGAATACGGAGCGCCAGCCATACTCACCTTGTAGCATCACGGCGAACATCCCACCTAATACCGCACCGATACCAAAGCCTGCCGCATAGACGCTGATCGCAAAGCTACGCCATTTTCGAGAGGAATATTCACTGGTGATAACGTTGGTACCTACCAAAATACCACCTACACCAAGACCGGTGATAACTCGCCAGAAACCGAGCCATTGGTATTGTGAAATAAACGCTGAACCTAACATCCCGATAGTGGATAATAATACGGCCATCAATAACAGAGGACGACGACCAATTTTATCAGCGAGTGGAGCGAGGAAAAGCGAACCAGCAGCCATGCCAAATAAGCCTGCACTTAATAAATAACCTAACTCAATCCTGGTTAGACCAAATTCGTTTTGAATGGCTGTTGCAGTAAAGGCAAGGGCGAGTACATCAAAGCCATCTAGTAAATTCATGATGACGGCCATTGCCACAATCATCCATTGATAGGCACCCATTGGGCTTTGTTCTATTTTGGCTCTAAGAGAAAGCGTTTCAGCCATTTTATTTCCTTAAGTTAAGCGAATTGTCGGGAATTCGCGAGTGATTGAAGTTTGCGCAAAATCATGCTGAGCACCACACCGTAAGCAGGTACAAATAGGACAATGCCAACAAATAATTTAAATAAATAATCAACAAATCCAAGGCTAAACCAATGTTCTGCCATGAAAGGGTCGCTACTTTGATAGAACGCTACGGCAAAGAACATAAAGGTATCTGCCAGAGAGCCAAATGTCATTGAACTACTCGGTGCAATCCACCAGGTTTTTAATTGACGTAAGCGATTGAAGACTAATACATCTAATAATTGTCCGAAAACATAAGCACAGAAGCTAGCGAATGCAATACGGAAAACAAACATATTGAATTCACTTAATGCACCTAATCCTTGATATTGCCCATCAGAAAAAATCACAGAAACGATATAACTGACAATAAGAGCAGGGAGCATTACCACAAAAATAATCCAACGCGCTTCTTTTGCCCCAAACACGCGAACAGTTAAATCAGTGGCTAAGAAAATGAATGGGAAAGTCAGTGTGCCCCATGTGCTGTGGAATGAAAAATCATCAGCAAAGCCAAGTGCGGTCAATTTTAAATTGATTTCAAAAGGGATTTGAACGAAATAGTTACTGGCTGTGATGATGAAGATGTGAAATAAGCTTAATAAAATTAAAGCAAAACGTTTTTGTTGATCATTGAAGATCGGGGTATTAATTTTCATTTTAAGACCTTTTTAGTTAGTTAATCGGGGGTAGGGAACCCGACATGAGAAATAAACTCGCCAAATTAGCGAGCCGTGAATGATACTAGAATCTCTTTGGATTGCAAGAAAGAGCGGTCAAAAATTTTGGTTTTACTTATTCTAGCTAATGTAATTATTTATAATGATAAGAATTATTATTTACATGAAAAAGATATTGTACTAGAATTCTCGGGCATTATTTATTCCACATATGCCAGGAGAGCATTTCAATGTATAAATCTAATCATTTAAAAACAACATCATTCTTCGCATTAAGCACATTAACCATCGCCCTTTTTTCAAGTTATTCTTATGCGGAAGAGCAACTTGAGGAAATTAAAGTGACAGCGGAAGCTCAAGTGAAACAATCGCTCGGTTCTTCTCTTATTACGGCAAAAGATTTCGAAAAACGCCCAGCAACGAATGATGTATCTGAAGTATTACGTACCATGCCAGGTGTGAATTTAACGGGTAACTCATCTACAGGACAACGCGGAAATAAACGTCAAATTGATATTCGTGGTATGGGACCAGAAAATACATTGATTTTAGTGGATGGTAAACCAGTCACCTCTCGTAATGCAGAACGTTATGGTGTGCGTGGTGAGCGTAACTCTCGTGGCGACAGCAACTGGGTACCAGTTGAAGCGATTGAAAAAATTGAAGTATTACGTGGCCCTTCAGCAGCACGCTATGGTTCAGGTGCAATGGGTGGGGTGGTTAATATTATCACTAAACCTGTTACCAATGATTTACACGGTAGCTTAAGTTATTACACCAACCAACCAGAAGATAGCAAAGAAGGCGCAACGAACCGTGTAGGTTTTAATCTAAGCGGGGCATTAATTAAAGATGTATTGCAATTCCGTTTATATGGTAACTGGAACAAAACAGAAGCAGATGAAGTCGGCATTAATGGCGATCCTGCAATTGCTGGTCGTGAAGGTGTGCGTAATAAAGATATTAATGGCCGTTTAGTGTGGAATATCAATGAGAAAAATAAATTAACCTTGGATTCTGGCTTCAGTCGTCAAGGCAATATTTATAATGGTGATACGCAAAATAGCAATCAGTATGGTTTGGTTAATAAGAAAACAAAAAAACCGGTAGCTACAACCGCACTAGCGGATTCAAATGCAGAAACAGCTCGCCTTTATCGTCAGAATTATGCGTTAACTTATGAAGGTAAGTTTGATCATTTTGATAATAAAACTTATATCGCGTTTGATAAGACTAAAAATAGCCGATTACCTGAAGGATTAGCTGGTGGACCAGAGGGAAGTTATACCAGCACTACGGGTTTTACTGACTCAATTTTAAAAAATACGCGTTTTAGTTCAGAATTCTATATTCCATTTACTCTCGGTGTAGAGCACATGGTGACCTTGGGATTTGAAGGTACACATAGCACCTTAGATGATAAGCAATCAATGACACAAAATCTTGGAGAGAAAGTGATTTTTGTGACAAATGCTAAGGGTCAAAGAGAAAGAAAAGTTATTCCTGATCCAACAGAGTCCTTCCCAGGTATTACAAAAAATCGTGGTGGTTATTCTAGCCAGACCGAGTGGGCTATCTTCCTAGAAGATAATATTTCGGTGACTGATAAGCTTATTTTAACACCTTCAGCTCGTTATGATCATAATAGTTATTCGGGATCAAATGTGAGTGGTGGACTTAATTTTCTTTATTCAGTCACAGATAATGTAAATGTAAAAGGTGGGATTGCTAGAGCTTATAAAGCACCAAATCTTTACCAAACTAATCCAAACTACTTACTTTATACACGTGGACAAGGTTGTCCAACCGCGGGTAGTTATGCATGTTATTTCCAAGGTAATGAAGATTTAAAACCTGAAACTAGCTGGAATAAAGAGATTGGTGTGGAATACAATAAAGACGGTTATCTTGCATCTCTTACATATTTCCGTAACGATTACCGTAACAAAATTGTGCCATCAGATAAACTTATTGGTGTGACTTCTAATAAAAATGAAGTATATCAATGGAGTAATGCGAATCGTGCGCTTGTTGAAGGTCTAGAGGGAAATTTAACCTTACCATTAATCGAGAATAAATTATCTTGGGTTAATAACTTCACTTATATGCACAAAACCAAAAATAAAGATACGGGCAATCCGCTTTCTATTGTGCCGAAATATACGTTAAATTCTAGCTTGAGCTATCAGATTACAGACGGTTTTGACGCAATGCTGACTTATACACAATATGGTAAACAAACTGGTCGTAAAGTAAAAGAGATTAGAATGGAAAATGCGGCAGCATTAGCTAACTCAACTGAAATCGGTAGTTATGCCGTTTGGGGATTAAGTGCAGGCTATAACTGGAAAGATACGATTAGTGTGCGTATTGGTGTGAGCAACTTATTTGATAAACGTGTTTATCGCGAAAATAATGGAGCAAGCACTTACAATGAGCCTGGTCGAGCTTATTACGCAACAGTTAAATATTCATTTTAATTGAGCGTTTAGAACTGATAGAAAAAGTGCGGTCGATTTTGACCGCACTTTTTTATTGATTGAATTTGGAAAATAGTGAATTCCAGATAATAAAAAACCCTGCATTGGCAGGGTTCTTCACACAGATTCAAATTATTTTGTACCTGGGATTTTGAAACGGCTGTTAAAGCGTTCAACACGACCACCAGTATCAACAACACGTTGTTTACCAGTGTAGAATGGGTGGCAGCTACCGCACACATCAAGGTTGATGTCTTTGCCTAAAGTTGAACGAGTTTTGATCACGTTACCGCAAGAACAAGTTACAGTGATCTCTTTATATTCTGGGTGAATACCTTGTTTCATAGAAAACCTCAAATTGAAGCCACGCCGCTATAAATGCTTTCCACTTACACCGCGTGAGTTAATAATCGCCGACAATCCGGCACCAAATAGACTGCGAATTATACTGAAAAAATCAAATTGATCAAGAGGTGTGCTTTAGTGATAGAATCATCGAAAAATTTTTGCTTATTTTTGACCGCACTTTAGGAAAGTTATGTTAGCCCAATCCTCTGTTGATGCCCCTTTTGCCCATTCAGTTCTACAATGGTATGAAAAATTTGGGCGGAAAAATTTGCCTTGGCAACAAAATAAAACCCTTTATGGTGTTTGGCTTTCTGAAGTGATGTTACAACAGACTCAAGTTTCTACCGTTATTCCTTATTTTGAGCGATTTATCAAAACCTTTCCTAATGTGACTGCACTTGCTAATGCATCACAAGATGAAGTGTTACATCTGTGGACGGGGCTTGGTTATTACGCCCGTGCGAGAAATTTGCATAAAGCCGCTCAAACCATCAGAGATGAATATCAAGGTGAATTTCCTACACAATTTGAGCAAGTTTGGGCATTAACAGGCGTGGGACGATCTACGGCAGGGGCAATTTTATCTTCCGTGCAAAATCAACCTTATCCGATTTTAGACGGTAATGTGAAACGTGTGCTTTCTCGTTATTTTGCTGTTGAAGGTTGGCCTGGCGAGAAGAAAGTCGAAAATCAATTATGGCAGTTGAGCGAACAGGTTACACCAACAACGAGAGTCGCAGAATTTAATCAAGCGATGATGGATATTGGTTCGGCGATTTGTACTCGAACAAAACCTAAATGCGATCTTTGTCCTCTAAGTAACGATTGTTTAGCCAATAAACTCGAAAAGTGGACAGCATTTCCAGGAAAGAAACCAAAAAAATCGTTGCCAGAAAAGCAGAGTTATTTTTTGATTTTATCTCATCAAGGAAAAGTCTGGTTGGAACAGCGTGAAAGCAAAGGCTTATGGGGAGGCTTGTATTGCTTCCCTCAGTTTGATGATAAACAAACATTGCTGAATTTTCTGAAAGAACAAGGGATTACCGAGTATCAAGAATGGGTGACTTTCCGTCATACGTTTAGTCATTTTCATTTAGATATCCATCCTATTTATGTTGAAGTCGATCGAAAATCTGAAGATGGCGATCGTTCAGATTGGAAAAAATTGTCAGAAAAAGGAAAAGAATCTCAATCTGGTCTATTAAGTGCGGTCAAATATTGGTATGATCCAACGTCACCTGAACAGATCGGGTTAGCTCAGCCTGTGAAAAATTTATTAACGCAATTTGTAAGGAATTATTATGGCTAGAACCGTTTTTTGCGAATATTTGAAACAAGATGCGGAAGGGTTGGATTTTCAACTGTATCCTGGTGAATTAGGTAAACGTATTTTTAATTCAATTAGTAAACAAGCATGGGGCGAATGGATCAAAAAGCAAACCATGTTAGTGAACGAGAAAAAACTCAATATGATGAATGCCGAACATCGAAAATTATTAGAAGAAGAAATGGTGAATTTCTTATTTGAAGGCAAAGAAGTGCATATTGAAGGTTACGTTCCCCCATCTAAATAACAAAAGATTATGAAAAAGTATTTATTATTGACGCTACTTCCGCTTTTGTATGCGTGTAGTGACTCGCCAAGCCATCGACGTGGTGTTAATTATGACGAAGTGTTTGCAAAAGACACGCAAGGTTTAGATATTTTAACGGGTCAATTCTCTCATAATATCGATCGTATTTGGGGGGTGAATGAGCTATTAGTGGCGAGCCGTAAAGACTATGTGAAATATACGGACTCTTTCTATACGCGTAGCCACGTAAGCTTTGATGAAGGTTCGATCATCATTGAAACACAAAAAGATCTTAATCGCTTACATAATGCGATTGTGCATACCTTATTGATGGGTTCAGATGCAAAAGGGATCGACTTATTTGCTTCTGGTGATGTGCCGATCAGTACACGTCCTTTCTTATTAGGACAGGTTGTAGATAATAATGGCCAACAAATTGCTAACCAAATTATTGCAAGCAACTTCGCCACCTATTTAATCCAAAATAAATTGCAAACTCGCCGTTTACAAAATGGTAATACCGTGCAATTTGTCGTGATCTCGATGATTGCGAACCACGTTGAAGTGCGTGCACAAAAATATCTTCCATTGGTACGTAAAGCCGCAGAGCGCTATGGTATTGATGAAAGCTTGATCTTAGGTATTATGCAAACAGAATCTAGCTTCAACCCGTATGCAATCAGTTATGCAAATGCAATCGGCTTAATGCAAGTAGTACCAAGCACGGCCGGTCGTGATATCTTTGCCATGAAAGGTAAAGGTGGACAACCGTCAGCACGTTACTTGTATGATCCAGCAAACAATATTGATGCAGGTGTGGCTTATTTATGGATTCTACAAAATCAATATTTAGACGGTATCACCAATCCAACCTCTAAACGCTTTGCGATGATTTCTGCTTATAACAGTGGAGCTGGCGCGGTATTGCGTGTGTTTGATAGTGATAAAGATGAAGCGATTTATAAAATCAACCAGATGTATCCTGAACAGGTATATCGCATCTTAACTACAGCACATCCATCGTCACAAGCAAGAAACTACTTATTGAAAGTGGATGCTGCTCAGAAGAAATTCCGTGTAAGACGATAATTTCAGTGATTAAATACCATGCCCGAAAGACTTTTCTCTCGGGCATTATTTTTTCTATAAAGAGCGGTTATTTTTAATTGAGTTTTTCAAAATACGTTCTTTTTATAGACGTTTTGGTTATTAACCATTCAAACACACTAAATTTTTCACTTTTTTTGAATTTAGTTGTTGACCGATACCCGAAAAAATAGTTTAATACGCTCCGTTGTCAGGCAGTAGCCAATAACGATAACGCCTCGATAGCTCAGTCGGTAGAGCAGGGGATTGAAAATCCCCGTGTCGGTGGTTCGATTCCGCCTCGAGGCACCATTTCCTCCTTAGTTCAGTCGGTAGAACGGTGGACTGTTAATCCATATGTCGCAGGTTCGAGTCCCGCAGGAGGAGCCAAATTCTAAGAAGCCGCTAAAGAAATTTAGCGGCTTTTTGCTTATTCTTAACTCGAATATTGTTTTTTCTTTTCTCTAAAATTTCCTGGAATTTTTCATTTTCTTTTTTTGATCTAGATAAATATTTATGTAAAAAACGTATATAAAACTGTTAGCCCGATCACATTTTCTTATGTTGTACTTTGCACCCAATTTAAAACCTTATCATAATGCCGACACAAGTTTAATGAACACTCATTAAATAAATGATTTTATGATTAACTTTAGAGGGTAATATATGAGCACTACAACTAATAAAAAATGGAATAAATTTGATGTTGCTTGGGTGTTAAATTTATTTGGGACCGCTGTGGGTGCAGGGGTACTATTTTTACCAATCAATGCAGGGATGGGCGGTTTCTGGCCTTTGGTCGTGATGGCAGTTTTAGTTGGGCCAATGACATACTTTGCTCATCGTGGTTTGGCTTATTTCGTATTATCTTCTTCTAAACCAGGCAGTGATATTACGGAAGTGGTAGAAGAGCATTTCGGACCAACAGCAGGAAAATTAATTACTTTATTATATTTCTTCGCGATCTTCCCAATTTTATTGATTTATGGAAACGGGATCACCAATACCGTTGATTCCTTCATTGTTAACCAATTAGGCATGGCTTCACCAAATCGTGTCATTCTTTCTTTTGTATTGATTGCGATATTGATTTCGGTAATGTTATTCAGTGAAAAAGTGATGTTAAAAATCACTGAATTATTAGTTTATCCATTGGTATTGATTCTCTTTGCATTATCAATCTATCTCATTCCTCAATGGAATGCATCAATGCTTTATGAGCTTCCTACAGCGAGTGGTTTTGTGACTACATTGTGGTTAACTATTCCAGTGTTGGTATTCTCTTTTAACCACTCTCCGGCAATTTCTTCTTTCACGCTTTCTCAACAACGTGAATATAAAGATTTTGATAAAACGGAATATCACATAGGTCATACAGAAAAAGGCACTTCAACCGTATTACTTTTCTTCGTGATGTTCTTTGTGTTTAGTTGCGTATTAACTTTAACACCGGCAGAGTTATTAGAGGCAAAAGCACAAAATATCAGTATCTTGTCTTATCTTGCGAATAAATTTGATAATCCATACATTTCTTATTTTGCACCATTAGTGGCTTTCTTAGCGATTACCAGTTCATTCTTTGGCCATTATTTAGGGGCTCGTGAAGGTTTAGAAGGTTTATACCTAAAAATGAAAGGTGAAAGTGTAAATCGTAAAAAATTAAATTACGGTACCGCAGTATTCTTCTTATTCACTTTATGGGGTGTTGCGATCATTAACCCAAGTATTTTAGGCTTAATCGAATCGCTTGGCGGCCCAATTATTGCGATGATCCTTTTTATTATGCCAATGTATGCTATCCGCAATGTACCTGCGATGAAACGTTATCAAGGTCGTTTTAGCAATGTATTTGTTACAGTAATGGGATTAATTGCTATCTCCGCGGTTGTATATGGATTATTATAAGCGGCTTTTTAGTTTAGCTTAGGATTGAAAATAATATGATTAGTGTATTTGATATGTTTAAAGTGGGGGTTGGGCCATCCAGCTCCCACACTGTCGGCCCAATGAAAGCAGGCAAGCAGTTTATTGACGATTTAATCGAACAAGGTAAATTTGATTCGGTCGCGACCTTGCATGTGGATGTGTATGGCTCTCTCTCAATGACAGGGCTTGGTCATAATACCGATATTGCGATCATCATGGGATTAGCCGGTTATCTACCGCACGATGTAGACATTGATTTAATCCCAACCTTTATCGACCAGGTTAAACAAACCAAAAAACTGTCGATTGCACAGGGTAAAAAAACGGTTAATTTCGATTGGGATGCCAATATGGTATTCCATAATTCCTTTTTATCATTGCATGAAAACGGCATGATAATTACCGCATTAGATGCTGAACGTAATGTGCTTTATCGTCAAACCTATTATTCTATCGGTGGTGGTTTTATCGTAGATGAAGCGCATTTTGGTCAAGAGGAAGATAACCCTGTGGCCGTGCCGTATCCTTATCAATATGCTGAAGATATTTTGAAACATTGTCAGGAAAATGGCTTAATGCTTTCTACGGTGATGATGAGAAATGAGTTAGCATTACGTGATAAAAAAGAGGTTGAAGCGCATTTACATAATGTTTGGAAAACCATGAAAGATTGTATTGAGCATGGTGTCAATACAGAAGGCGTGTTACCTGGCCCATTAAAAGTGGTACGTCGTGCACCGTCACTTTATCGTCTCTTGCAAGCCAATAGTAATCGTCTTGCAAATGATCCAATGCATGTAATCGACTGGGTGAATATGTTTGCCCTCGCGGTAAACGAAGAAAATGCGGCAGGTGGACGTGTCGTAACCGCACCAACAAATGGTGCTTGTGGTATTGTGCCGGCTGTGCTTTCTTATTATGAAAAATTCGTAGGCCCTTTAACACAAGATGTGATTGAGCGCTACTTATTGGCTGCAGGTATGATTGGTTCCCTTTATAAGATGAATGCGTCTATTTCTGGTGCAGAAGTCGGCTGTCAAGGTGAAGTGGGTGTGGCATGTTCAATGGCTGCGGCGGGTTTAACTGAAATCCTAGGCGGTACGCCAGTACAAGTGTGTATTGCAGCTGAAATTGCGATGGAACACAATCTGGGCTTAACTTGCGACCCTGTTGGTGGACAAGTACAGGTGCCTTGTATTGAACGTAACGCAATTGCGTCAGTAAAAGCGATTAATGCAAGCCGTATGGCATTACGTCGTACTACAAACCCTCGCGTAACCTTGGATAAAGTGATCGAAACCATGTATGAAACAGGTAAAGACATGAATGCTAAATATCGCGAAACATCGAAAGGTGGCTTAGCGGTGAAAGTGGTGTGTTCTTAAGATGTCATTGATAACAAAAGAGCGGTCATTTTTGACCGCTCTTTTTTATTTTCCTTTCACATCAATAATTACTACTTCTGATTGAGATCCTAAGCGCATAGGAATGCCCCAAAAGCCGTAACCAGAAGTGACAAAAACATGTGGATTGCCAATTTTTTCATGGCCATAATCCAAACGATACATCATTTTTGTGATTATACTGGCGGGGAATATTTGCCCTTTATGTGCATGTCCTGAAACTTGAATATCAAGCGGGAGTGAAGCATGTTTTTCGATATCTGTTGGACGGTGATCCAATAGAATAATCGGTAAGTCAGTATTCACTTGTTTTAATAACGTCTCGGTACTCGGTCTATCGTGAGCAAGATTATCGTTTCGTCCAATCAGCACCAATTCATTGTTTAACGTTAATGTTTCATCTCTTAACACAGTGATACCTGCTTTGCGAATTTCTTGATCAATTCGATCTTGGTCTCCAAATAAATCGTGATTGCCTAGTGTGGCATAAACACCCATTGGAGCCTTGAGTTTTGCCAGATGAGGTTGCATTTTTTCCGCTAAATAGGCATTGACGTTATCGTCCATAATATCGCCAGGCAGTAAAATGATATCGACCTTTTCCTGCTGCATAATATCAGCCAGTTTATCCAATTCTTTCCCGCCAAATAATTTACCTAAATGGAGATCGCTTGCCATGCCAATTCGCAATGGTTTAATCGGTTTATCTAGCGTAATTTCATAATGAATAACACGTGTGACATAGGCGTTATACACACTTAAGGCAGTGATACCAATAAATAAAATCGGGTAAGCAATGCGTAAAGTGCGGTCGATTTTGGTGATGGATTTGGATTTTCGGAAAAGAAAATGAATACATCCTACGGCAATACTCGCAAAGGCTGAAAAAAGGAGTAGCGCGAGCATTAAAGCAATAAGTCGAAATACCGTAAAAAGCTTTAAAAAATGGCAAATAACCAAGACATTAGGAAGCAAAAAGCTGACAAAGGTAATTGCTCGTCTTGTCTTTGGGGAGAAAGGTTTGTTAAGCCACCAAATCAGCGTTTTATTAAAAATATAAATCAGCAGTTGTAACAAAATAATAGCTGCCGTAAATATAAAGTAATAACGAGTTTCCATCTGCAATTCCTAAATAAAAGTGCGGTCGTTTTTGACCCAGTTTTGAAGTGTGGAATAATAAATTTCTCTGTTCCCAAAGGCAAATTTTTTCGCTAAAATGCGGCTCGTTTTAGTTAATTCAAGAAGGAAAATCCAATGTTCGGAAAAGGCGGTTTAGGCGGCTTAATGAAACAAGCCCAACAAATGCAAGAAAAAATGCAAAAAATGCAGGAAGAAATTGCCCAATTAGAAGTAACTGGCGAAAGCGGTGCGGGTTTAGTAAAAATCACGATTAATGGTGCGCACAACTGCCGTCGTATTGAGATCGATCCTTCTTTAATGGAAGACGATAAAGAAATGTTGGAAGATTTAATCGCTGCCGCATTCAACGATGCAGTCCGTCGTGCAGAAGAATTACAAAAAGAAAAAATGGCTTCTGTAACCGCAGGCATGCCATTACCTCCAGGAATGAAACTTCCATTTTAATTCATCGGGTGTGTGAATTTACACGTTCACACACCATTCATTTTTTCCCATCATAAATACTATGCAAAGCAGTCCACTTTTAGAACATCTTATTGAAAATCTTCGTTGCTTGCCAGGTGTTGGCCCGAAATCAGCACAGCGAATGGCTTATCATCTTTTACAGCGTAACCGTAGCGGTGGGATGAATTTGGCGCGTGCATTAACGGAAGCAATGTCTAAAATTGGGCATTGTTCGCAGTGTCGTGATTTTACCGAAGAGGAAACGTGCAATATTTGTAACAATCCTCGCCGTCAAAATTCAGGTTTGCTTTGCGTGGTGGAAATGCCAGCGGATATTCAAGCCATTGAGCAAACCGGCCAATTCTCAGGACGTTATTTCGTCTTAATGGGACACTTATCGCCTTTAGATGGTATTGGTCCGAAAGAAATTGGTTTAGATTTATTGCAAAAACGTCTGGTTGAAGAATCCTTCCACGAAGTGATTTTAGCCACGAACCCAACGGTGGAAGGCGATGCGACAGCCAATTATATTGCTGAAATTTGCCATCAACATAATATTAAAGTAAGCCGTATCGCTCACGGGATCCCTGTCGGTGGGGAATTAGAAACTGTGGACGGCACTACCTTAACCCATTCTTTCTTAGGCCGTCGTCAGATCGACTAATCTTATGCGCCTGTTTATTGCCGAGAAACCTAGTCTTGGGCGAGCGATTGCCGATGTCTTGCCAAAACCTCATCAACGGGGGGATGGTTTTATTAAATGCGGCAATGATGATGTTGTGACTTGGTGCGTGGGGCATTTGCTCGAACAGGCGGAGCCGGATGCCTACGATCCGAAATTCAAACAATGGCGTTTAGAACATTTACCCATCATTCCTGAAAGGTGGATTCTGTTACCGCGAAAAGAAGTGAAAAAACAACTTTCTGTGGTGGAAAAACTCATTCATCAAGCCGATGTTTTAGTTAACGCAGGCGACCCAGATAGAGAAGGGCAGTTGCTGGTGGATGAAGTGTTTAGTTATGCCAATTTATCAGCCGAAAAACGTGATGGCATTTTGCGTTGTTTGATTAGCGATCTTAACCCAAGTGCGGTCGAAAAAGCCGTACAAAAACTCCAACCGAATCGTCATTTTATTCCATTGGCCACCTCTGCACTGGCGCGTGCACGTGCGGACTGGCTTTATGGCATTAATATGACTCGTGCTTATACCATTCGTGGTCGCCAAGCGGGTTATGATAGCGTGCTTTCCGTTGGGCGAGTACAGACCCCCGTATTAGGCTTGATTGTTCGACGTGATTTGGAAATTGAAAATTTCCAACCCAAAGATTTCTATGAAGTGTTGGCATGGGTGAAAGACGAAAAAACGTCTGAAAGTCCGACCGCACTTTTTTCTGCACTTTGGCAACCGAGTAAGGCTTGTGAGGACTATCAGGATGAAGATGGTCGTGTACTGTCTTTAGGCTTAGCCGAAAATGTCGTGAAGCGTATTACCGATCAACCTGCCGAAGTGACCGAATATGTGGATAAGCGAGAAAAAGAAACGGCGCCTTTGCCTTATTCGTTGTCAGCATTGCAGATTGATGCGGCAAAACGTTTTGGCATGTCAGCGCAAAGCGTGCTGGATACTTGTCAGCGGTTATATGAAACCCATCGTTTGATTACCTATCCGCGTTCTGATTGTCGCTATTTGCCAGAAGAGCATTTTGCTGAACGACATAAAGTGATAAATGCCATTTTACAGCATTGTCAGACGTACCAAACCTTACCATCGGTGGTAGACACTGAGCAGCGTAATCGTTGCTGGAATGATAAAAAGGTGGAGGCACACCATGCCATTATTCCAACGGCTAACACACGTTCGATCAATTTAAGCATTGATGAACAACGTATTTATGAACTAATAGCACGCCAGTATTTATTGCAATTCTGTCCAGATGCGGAATATCGTAAAAGCAAAATTACCTTAAGTATTGCAGGCGGTACTTTTGTGGCACAAGCACGTAACTTGCAAACTGCGGGTTGGAAAGAGTTACTTGGCAAAGAAGACGAAGATGAAAATCAAGAGCCGCTATTGCCGATCGTGAAGAAAGGGCAGATCCTGTATTGCGAACGAGGCGAAGTGGTGAGTAAAAAAACGCAACCGCCGAAACCATTTACCGATGCGACGTTGCTTTCAGCCATGACAGGGATTGCACGCTTTGTGCAAGATAAAGAATTGAAAAAAATTCTACGTGAAACAGATGGGCTTGGTACAGAAGCCACCCGTGCAGGTATTATTGAATTGCTCTTTAAACGCGGTTTTTTGACCAAAAAAGGGCGCAATATTCACAGCACAGAAACAGGGCGGATCCTCATTTCAGCTTTACCTGATATTGCTACACAACCTGATATGACGGCACATTGGGAAGCACAATTAACGGATATCAGTCAAAAACAGGCGAGTTATCAGCAATTTATGTTTACACTTAATCAAATGCTGCCGGATTTAGTGCGTTTTGTTGATTTCACTGCATTACGTCGTTTAAGTCAGATTTCAAAAGGTTTAAGCACACCAGCAACAAAACGAAAAAGAGCGGTCAAAAAATCGGAAGATTTAAACGCTGAAAATTGATTAAACTTAATACAATTAAGTAAAAAAAATGGGAAAGCGCTTGCGAAAAGCGTGAATTTTATATAACATTTGCTCCCAGTTTTCTTGCGAAATCGCAATTTAGAGAAGAAAGAATAATGTACAATATTTTATTATTTGTTTATGTATTAATTTGTATCGCCTTAATCGGCTTTATCCTTATTCAACAAGGTAAAGGCGCGAACGCAGGTGCGTCATTTGGCGGCGGTGCATCAGGTACGATGTTTGGTTCTGCAGGTGCAGGTAACTTTTTAACTCGTACCAGTGCAATCTTAGCAACTGGCTTTTTTGTAATTGCTTTAGTGTTAGGTAACATTAACTCTCACCGTGGCAACGTACAAAAAGGTTCATTTGACGATTTATCTCAAACTGCTGAACAAGTTCAACAACAGCAACAACAAGTTGCTCCAGCAGTTGAAAACAAAAATAATGACATTCCGCAATAAGGAATAAAAACAGAATAAACGCTCTGGTGGTGGAATTGGTAGACACGCTATCTTGAGGGGGTAGTGGCCGCAGGCCGTGCGAGTTCAAGTCTCGCTCAGAGCACCAACTATAAACCGACTTAATCAAGTCGGTTTTTTTTCGCCTAAAATTTGTTTAGACCGCTAGTTATTATCCCCTGTTTTGGTTACAATCGGTCAATTTCTTTTTTTAGAAACTCATTAGGAGAGCACTATGAACTTCCCTCAAATCGCCCAACAAGTGATTGATAAACTTGGTGGCAAAGAAAACATCGCCACCGCAGCACATTGCGCAACGCGTTTACGTATTGTGTTAAACGATGAAAGCAAAGTGGACAAAGAAGGTATTGATAACATTGAAGGCGTGAAAGGGCAGTTTGCTGTCGCGGGTCAATATCAAATTATCTTCGGTTCTGGCACAGTGAATAAAGTCCATGCTGAACTTACCAAATTGCTTGGTATCGGCGATGTGAGCAAAGCTGAAGTGGCAGAAGCGGCGTCAGGCAATCAAAACTTATTGCAACGTTTGGTGAAAGGCTTAGCAGATATTTTCGTGCCAATCATTCCAGCAATCGTAGCAGGCGGTTTGTTAATGGGTATTCACTCCATGCTTACAGCGAAAGGTTTCTTCGTTGATGAATTAAGCGTGATTGATATGCATCCAGGTCTTGCGGATTTGGTGGATTTTATTAACACCATCGCGAATGCACCGTTTGTGTTCTTACCGGTATTACTTGGTTTCTCTGCGACTCGTAAATTCGGCGGTAACCCATTCTTAGGGGCAGCGCTTGGGATGTTGTTGGTTCACCCTGCATTAGCAGACGGTTGGAACTACGCATTAACCCTTGCTCAAGGCAAAATCCAATACTGGAATGTATTCGGTCTTGAAATTGAAAAAGTCGGCTATCAAGGTACCGTTATCCCAACATTAGTTTCTGCTTGGGTATTAGCAACCTTAGAAAAAACCTTCCGTAAGTTTGTGCCTTCTTACTTAGATAACCTTATTACCCCATTATTCTCGCTCTTTATTGCGGGCTTCTTAGCATTTACCGTAATCGGTCCAATTGGTCGTGAAGCAGGGTCATTAATTGCATCAGGTTTAACTTGGTTATATGACACTTTAGGTTTCGTTGGTGGGGCGATCTTCGGGGCATTCTATGCACCAATCGTTATCACGGGTATGCATCAAACCTTTATTGCGGTTGAAACACAATTATTGGCTGAAATGGCAAATACAGGCGGTACCTTTATTTTCCCAATCGCCGCAATGTCAAATATCGCACAAGGTGCAGCCTGTTTAGGTGTGGCAGTGGCATTAAAAGATCCTAAAGTACGTGGTTTAGCGGTACCATCAGGTATCTCTGCATTATTAGGGATTACTGAACCGGCGATGTTCGGGGTGAACCTACGTTATCGTCAAGCTTTCTTTGCGGCGATGATTGGTTCAGGTCTTGCAAGTGCCTTTATCGCATTCTTCAATGTAAAAGCCATTGCATTAGGCGCAGCAGGATTCTTAGGTATTCCATCTATCAAACCGGATAGCCTTGCGATGTACTGCATCGGTATGGTGATTTCATTTGTGGTAGCATTCACGCTTTCAGTCGTTTTCGTGAAACGTGCACAAGCAAAAGCCTAATCGAAATAAAAAAGAAAAAGCACGAGTTTAAGCTCGTGCTTTTTTGTTTGGAAAAATGCGTCTAAAAATGACCGCACTTTCAGTGAGAGTTAGCCTTCTCGACAGTTTAACCAAGTGCTTCTCATGCCTTGATTATTCTTATAGTACACAGAATTATTTTCACGAGCGATTAAATCAACATAACTGCCATCAATCGGCTCATAAGAGCGATAAATCACTTCAAAGCGATTTCCACGTGCATTCAATGTACGATTTTCCACATGATCAAACGGTACCGCTTTCCCACCGTCTAATTGGAAATAAATACCAAAGTTATCTTTCATGCGGCTTTCTCTTGAAAGCGGGAAGTAAGTGGTTAAATACGAACTTGAACCCGTTTCTGAATTGTGGCAAGAATAATAATAACGCTTGTAGTCTTTTGGATTGTTTAATTCCGCTTGGCTAATGTTATTTTTAAGGTATCGTGTTTTAACGGTTTTCTTTGGTTGTTGTGTTGTTGTACAAGCAAACAAACCTACGAATGCCGCCGTCAGTAATGCTAATTTAAATTTATTCATCGATAAAGTTCCGAGAGTAGAGTGAATGAGAAAGGGAGTATGATAGCGGAAATTGCGGATTGTGCAAGGATATACTGCATATAAGGGGCTACTGTTTTTTCAAATTATTGGATTATTTAAGAGAATAGAAAATAAAATACTGAATATTATAAATCCAATATTTTAAGATTTTTCCCAGCATTATCTTCTTCATTATATTTTTTTAGCAAGCTGTTTAATTCCTTTCTAAATGATTCAACTCTATGAGTAGCAATATTGTGATTTTCTAATTGTGATACTATTTTCATAAATTTTTTCAGTTTGTCTTTATTGTTTGGTAAGTATAATTTTTCTGATTTAATTTTAGTTCTAATTTTTTCAAAAAAATCATTGCTATCACATAATGATAAGTAATTATCGTCTATATTGTAGAATTCTGGTATTTTTATATCTAATAAATTATATTTAAATATATCTAGTAGTGAATTGAGGTCGTTACTATCAAGTATATTTTTTATAAGTTTTAGTTTTTTGTTTATGGGGATCATTTCATCAAGAGACATTTCGGCTACTGGTATGAGATCTAGAATTAGCATAGTTGCTTTTAATTCTAATTCACCTGATACTAGTTCTCCATGAGCTACTTGATTTCTAGTTATGGGGAATTTAAAAGAATAATATTCAAATAGATAGAAATTAATTGATTTTTTTCTTAGTAGTTCTAGCTTATTGTTTATAGAAGATATACTTAGTAAATGTTCTTCAATACCATAAGCTTGGCAAATATCATGAAAAATACCTTCTATTTGAAGAGGTAATATATTAATAACCAATAGGAATTCTTTGTTCTCAAATGCTTCTATGATTTTATATAAGATATCTTTTCTTCTATTTATAATATGATTATTTTCAATAATGTTTTTTAATTTTTGTAATTTGTTTGGTTCAGGGAATCTTGGGAGTTTGCCATATAAGTATCTTTTTGAAATGTCTAAAAACTGATCTTTATACTCTGGTCTTTTATAAAGTTCTTCTAGTTGTATATGTTCATCTAAATAAAAATCTAAAAATTTATTTGATAGATCGGTTAATGAATTTGGATTATAAAAATCTTTGTGCTCCAATATTGTTCCTTTTGAAAATGAATAAGGCATATCTCCTTCAATCAATTTTGTTATACTATTTCCCATAGGAGAATTAATACATTTTTCATAGGAGTAGTATTTTATTGTGGATGAGATAAAATTAATAACTTCTTCTTTCGCCTTATTATTTTTTTCTTTAAAATATTCAAGTTTTTTTAATTCATATCTTTGATTGATGTTCAACATTTTATATTGATTCTTTATGCTTTTTAGATTATTAATTCCTTCTTCAATAAGATTTAAATTTTTATCTATTTTATTTAAGTCGCTTAAAGCTTTCTCATAAAATAAAATAAATTTCTCTTTGGGCTCTGAACTCATCCAAAGTATATTCTGACAAAATTCTTTAGCAGATAGCTTATTAGCTTTTTGAGAATCAGACACAAGTTCATAATATTCACGTTCGTGATTTTTTTTTATATATTCAAAAATCCCATCAAAATCCCAGCGAGTAATAGGTAAGTGATTAATGATATCCATTTTAAATGTATACATGAGCTTGTTTAAGTAACCTATATTCATTTGATACTCTTAAATTTAGTTAATTTAATACTTAAATAATTAGTTATAAAATATGTGGGCACTCTACTTCATCGCCACACCCAACCACTTCATCATCTCTCTCTCATCCCAACCTTTACGTTTGGCATAATCTTGAGCTTGGTCTTCATCAATGCGACCTAAGGTGAAATAGTTGCTAGCAGGGTGGGTGAAGTACCAACCGCAGACAGAAGCAGCAGGCCACATGGCGTAGCTTTCGGTGAGTTTCATGCCGATGCGTTGTTCTACTTCTAATAAATCCCAAATCAAGGCTTTTTCGGTATGCTCAGGGCAGCTTGGATAACCCGGTGCAGGGCGGATGCCAACATAGTTTTCATTGATTAAACCTTGATTATCGAATTCTTCTTGCGTGTAGCCCCAAATGCGGGTGCGAAGCTCAAAGTGCAGATATTCTGCCATGGCTTCGGCTAAGCGGTCGCCTACGGCTTGTAGCAAGATCGCGTTGTAGTCATCGCCTGCTGCTTTATAGCCTTCCACTAATTCCATTTCTTCAATGCCCGCACAGACGGCAAACATACCCATCCAGTCTTTTTTGCCGCTTTCGCGATCGGCAATAAAGTCACTTAAAGCAAAGTTAAACGGGCTTTTGCTGTTTTTACCTCGTTCGGTTTGTTGGCGTAAGCCGTAGGCCGTGCCGATTGGTTGTGTGCGTTCTTCATCAGCGAAAAGCACCACATCATCGCCTACACGTTCCGCAGGGAAAATGCCTAAAATACCGCTTGGGTTGAGTTTGTGGTTTTGCTCTAATTCATCCAATACTACTTGTGCATCGTTCCACACTTTGCGTGCTTCTTCGCCACCTTCCGGATAATCAAAGGCATCAGGATAGCCGCCCATCAAGCCCCAAATGCGGAAGAATGGCGACCAGTCGATAAATTTACGTAATGTGGCAATCGGTACGTTTTTAAATTCCACAATACCGGTTTGGTTTGGTTTTGGCGGCACGTAATCTGCCCATTCGCCACTAAAGCCATCAAAGCGGTTTGCACGTGCTTCTTCAATGCTCAGTTGTTTACGCAGTGGTTTACGGTTAGAGAACGATTGCTGAATTTTCTCGTAATCTTTCTTGAACTGTTCCCATAATGCCGCACGGCTTTCAGGGTTCATCAAGGTCGCACACACCGTAACCGCACGGGAGGCGTTAGAAGTATAAAATACGCCGTGTTCTTTATATTTTGGATAAAGTTTAATTGCTGTATGTTCTTTAGAGGTGGTTGCACCGCCAATCATCACAGGCAGGTTTAAGCCTAAGCGAGTCATTTCACCCAAGAAGTATTCCATCTCATCTAAAGAAGGGGTAATTAAACCACTTAACGCGATGATGTCCGCTTTTTCATCAATGGCGGTTTGAATGATTTTGTCCGCAGGCACCATCACGCCTAAGTCAATCACTTCAAAGTTATTACATTGCATTACCACGCTTACGATGTTTTTACCGATATCGTGCACATCGCCTTTTACGGTCGCAATCACCACTTTACCGTTGCTTGAACCTTTTTGTTTAGTTGCATTGATAAACGGCTCTAAATACGCCACAGATTGTTTCATCACGCGTGCAGATTTCACCACTTGTGGGAGGAACATTTTACCGTCACCGAATAAATCGCCGACTACGTCCATGCCTGCCATCAACGGGCCTTCAATCACATCTAATGGACTTGGCAATGTTTGGCGGGCTTCTTCCGTATCTTCCACAATGTAAGTGGTAATCCCTTTCACCAGCGCGTGTTTTAAACGTTCTTCCACTGGCCAAGTACGCCATTCTGCCACAGAATCGACCGCACTTTCATCGTTGCCTTGGTTACGATATTTTTCTGCAATATCGAGTAGTTTTTCAGTCGCATCTGGGCTTCGGTTTAATACCGCATCTTCCACAATTTCACGCAATTCAGGATCGAGATCATCATAAATGGCAAGTTGCCCTGCATTCACAATCCCCATATCCATGCCTTGTTTGATGGCGTGATAGAGGAAGACGGCGTGAATGGCTTCACGCATCACGTTGTTACCACGGAATGAGAAAGACACATTCGACACCCCGCCTGAGATTTTCGCATGCGGTAGGGCACGTTTAATGCGACCTGTGGCATTGATGAAATCCACACCGTAGTTGTTGTGTTCTTCAATCCCTGTACCGATGGCAAAAATATTCGGGTCGAAAATAATGTCTTCTGGCGGGAAGCCGACTTGGTTCACCAAAATGTCATAAGCACGGCTACAAATTTCGACTTTACGATCTTCGGTATCGGCCTGCCCCACTTCGTCAAACGCCATGACCACCACGGCTGCACCATATTTACGCACCAGTTTGGCGTGGTCGATAAAGATTTCTTCGCCCTCTTTAAGCGAAATAGAGTTCACAATCGGTTTACCTTGTACCGACTGCAAACCTGCCTCAATTACTTCCCATTTAGACGAGTCGATCATCACAGGCACTTTGGCAGCATCCGGTTCCGTCGCCATAATATTAAGGAAACGGGTCATGCATTTTTTGCTGTCTAGCAAGGCTTCATCCATATTGATGTCGATCACTTGCGCGCCGTTTTCCACTTGGTCGATGGCAATTTCAATGGCTTCGGCAAATTTGTCTTCTTTAATTAAGCGTTTGAATTTCGCTGAACCTGTCACGTTATTACGTTCGCCCACGTTCACGAATAGGCTTTCATCATCAATATTGAGCGGTTCTAAGCCTGATAAACGCATTGCAGTTTTAATTTCAGGTAATTTACGTGGCGCAATACCTTGCATTGCATCCGCAAAGGCTTTGATATGCTCTGGTGTCGTACCGCAACAACCACCGACAATGTTCACAAAGCCACTTTCAGCCCATTCCTTAAGGTGTGCCGCCATCTCTTCTGCACCTAAATCATAGCCACCAAAGGCATTGGGTAAGCCTGCATTTGGGTGGACAGATACATAGGTTTCGCTGATTTTAGATAGTTGTTCCACATACTGGCGAAGTTCTTTCGGACCTAGCGCACAGTTCAAACCAAAAGTCAGTGGTTTAGCGTGGCGAAGCGAGTTGTAGAACGCTTCAGTGGTTTGCCCAGAAAGGGTACGGCCGGAAGCATCGGTAATGGTGCCGGAAATCATAATCGGCAATTCCACACCTAATTCTTCAAATACGCTTTCAATGGCGAAAATGGCGGCTTTTGCGTTTAACGTGTCGAAAATGGTTTCGATCATGATTAAATCTGCACCACCTTTAATTAAGCCCTTCGTGGCTTCAGCATAGGCATCGACCAATTCCATAAAAGTCACATTACGGAAACCTGGGTCGTTTACATCGGGAGAAATAGAGGCGGTACGGTTGGTTGGTCCTAACACGCCCGCAACAAAGCGAGGTTTTTCTGGTGTACTGTATTTATCTGCGGCTAAACGCGCTAGTTTTGCGCCTGCAAAATTCAGTTCGTAGGCAATAGACTGTAAGTCATAATCCGCTTGCGCAATGGTGGTAGAGCTGAAAGTATTGGTTTCAATAATATCGGCGCCCGCTTGTAAGTATTTTTCATGAATCGCAGAAATTAACAGCGGTTGGGTCAGGGTGAGCAAGTCATTATTGCCACGTAAATCAACCGCACTTTCTTTAAAACGCTCGCCTCTAAAATCAGCCTCGGTGAGTTTGTATTTTTGGATCATCGTCCCCATTGCACCATCTAAAATGAGGATGCGTTCAGCGAGGGATTTTTTCAGTAATTCGGTTTGATTATGTGACATAGACAGCTCTTTTTAAAATCAATCAATATTGGTCGGAATAATAGGGATAAGCATGGATACTGTCAAATAAAAGGGTGTAAAGTGCGGTAAAAAAATGGAATGTTTTCAAAAAGAAAGGCGGACAAATTGTCCGCCGAATGGTTAGCAATATTTGCTGTCCGAGTAAAAAAACAGATTAACGTAAAAATGCCGGAATATTTTTTTCGTATTCGCTAATGGCATCTTCGTGTTGTAACGTTAAACCGATGTTATCCAAGCCGTTTAACAAACAATGACGGCGGAATTCATCCAGTTCAAAGTGATAGACTTTATCACCTACGGTTACAGTCATCGCTTCTAAATCTACATGGATTTGTTTGCCTTCATTTGCCCACACCCATTGGAAGATTTCTTCTACTTCTTCTTCGCTTAAACGAATCGGTAACATGTGGTTGTTTAAGCTGTTGTTATAGAAAATATCCGCAAAACTTGGTGCGATCATCACTTTGAAACCGTAATCGGCTAATGCCCAAGGTGCATGTTCACGAGAAGAACCACAACCAAGGTTTTTACGTGCTAATAAAATGGTTGCACCTTGATATTGTGGATAGTTCAATACGAAATCTGGGTTTGGCTTAGTGCCTTCTACATCCAAATAACGCCATTCATGGAATAAGTGTTTGCCGAAACCTACGCGGGTAATGGCTTGTAAAAATTGTTTTGGAATAATCGCATCCGTGTCCACGTTTGCCGCATCCAATGGCACTACTAGGCCTGAAAGTTGTTTAAATCCTGCCATTTTCTGCTCCTTAGTTTAATGTGACGTCACGGATATCAACGAATTTACCGAACATTCCCGCTGCGGCAGCCATCGCAGGGCTCACTAAGTGAGTGCGACCATTACGACCTTGGCGACCCTCAAAGTTACGGTTTGAAGTGGAAGCACAGCGTTCCCATTCACCTAAACGGTCATCGTTCATCCCTAAGCACATTGAACAGCCTGGATTACGCCATTCAGCGCCCGCTTCGATAAAGATTTTATCTAAGCCTTCTTTTTCCGCTTGTTCTTTCACTAAACCGGAACCTGGCACGACTAAAATACGTTTTACGTTATCGGCTTTTTTGCGACCTTTCATCACAGCCGCTGCCGCACGTAAATCTTCGATACGAGCATTAGTACAAGAACCGATAAACACTTGATCTACTGGAATTTCTTTTAAATCAGCGTTAGCGTCTAAGCCAATATAATTCAATGCTTTTTCTGCTGAAGCACGAGTCACGGGATCGGTCATTTCTGCTGGGTTTGGCACTGGCTGATCGATACCGATTACTTGGCCTGGGTTTGTTCCCCAAGTCACCTGTGGTGCAATGTCTTTGGCCTCTAATGTGATAACCGTATCAAATTTTGCATCATCATCGGATTTTAAGGTTTTCCAATAAGCAACTGCATCATCCCAATCTTTACCTTTCGGTGCATGTGGACGACCTTTTAAGTATTCGAAAGTGGTTTCATCTGGTGCGATTAAGCCTGCTTTGGCGCCCATTTCAATCGCCATATTACAAACGGTCATACGGCCTTCCATAGAAAGATCACGAATCGCTTCGCCGCAGAATTCCACCACATGGCCTGTACCGCCCGCCATGGTTGTTTTACCGATGATGGCAAGAATAATATCTTTTGCGGTAATGCCTGGTGCGACTTTGCCACGCACTTCAATTTTCATATTTTTTGCGCGAGCTTGTTTTAAGGTTTGTGTGGCTAATACGTGTTCGACTTCAGATGTACCAATACCAAATGCCAAAGCACCGAATGCACCGTGGGTAGCGGTATGAGAGTCACCACAAACGATAGTCATGCCCGGTAAGGTTAAGCCTTGCTCAGGCCCCATCACATGCACGATACCTTGTTCTTTGGTGGTCATATCGAACAATTGAATACCAGTCGCTTTTGTGTTTTTTTCAAGTTCCAATACTTGAATTTTTGCTTGGCCTTCAAGTTTGTTCACATCACGTACTTGAGTAGAAATACTGTGATCCATAGTACCGAAAGTTTTACTTACTTGACGTACTTGACGGCCTGCCACACGTAAACCATCAAAGGCTTGTGGACTGGTCACTTCATGGATTAAATGACGGTTAATATACAAAATAGGCGTTTCGCCTTCAGCTTCGTATACCACGTGGGCATCGAATAATTTTTCGTAAAGAGTTTTTGCCATAATTTTTCTCAATTCGTTAGAGTAGTAAGTGCGGTCAAATTATTACTCGTAAATCCTGAAGATTTACTCGCTCCTTCGGAGCCGTTGGCAGAGCCAACGTTCAAAAAGTGTTGCTTTTTGTGAGTGTTTTTAAACCGCACTTTAATTGTTTTTATTAGATTGCGTTAGCGATCAACGTACCCATTTCCGCCGTTGAAACAGGTGCAGAATCATCGGCTAAATCACCCGTACGGTGACCATTTGCTAAGACTTTTTGTACGGCATTTTCAATGGCATCTGCTGCTTCGTTTAAGTTGAAGCTATAACGCAACATCATCGCCGCAGAAAGAATTTGTGCGATTGGGTTGGCAATGCCTTTGCCTGCGATATCTGGTGCAGAACCGCCAGCTGGTTCATATAAGCCGAAACCTTCTTCATTTAAGCTTGCAGATGGCAACATTCCCATAGAGCCGGTGATCATTGCCGCTTCATCAGAAATAATATCACCGAAAATGTTAGAGCAGAGGAGTACATCGAAAGATTCAGGCGCTTTGATTAACTGCATGGTCGCGTTATCGATATAAATGTGTTCTAAACTGACTTCAGGGTAGTCTTTCGCCACTTCAGTCACGGTTTCACGCCATAAGATTGAGGCTTGTAGTACGTTAGCTTTATCCACAGAAGTCACGTGTTTACGACGTTTCATTGCCGCATCAAAAGCCGCTCGTGCAATGCGTTCGATTTCATATTTGTAATAAACTTCAGTATCGAATGCTTTGGTTTGTGCGCCTTCACCTTCACGACCTTTAGGCTGACCGAAATAAATCCCACCCGTTAATTCACGTACAACCACCATATCAAACCCTTTCGCTGCAATATCTGCACGTAATGGACAGAATTTTTCGAGGCCTTTATAAAGGGTAGCAGGGCGAAGATTACAGAATAATTTGAAATGTTTACGCAATGGTAATAATGCACCGCGTTCTGGTTGTTGATCCGGTGGTAAATTTGTCCATTTTGGGCCACCTACAGAGCCAAACAAAATCGCATCAGCATCATCACAACCTTTTAAGGTGTCTGCTGGTAATGGGCAACCACAATTATCAATTGCAGCACCACCCACATAAAACTCGTTAAAGTTAAGTTTGAAACCGAATTTTTCTTGGACTTTGTTTAATACTTTAATGGCTTCAGCCATCACTTCTGGACCAATACCGTCTCCCGGTAGAACAGCGATGTTGTATGATTGCATATTGTTTTTCCTATTTCAGTCACACCAAAGTGCGGTTAATTTTCTCCCCTCTTTTATAAAGAGGGGCTGGGGGGAGATTTTTACGATATAAAATTCACTGCAGAGGTTGATGTTACTTCTGCCAAATCGCCCCTAACCCCTCTTTGCGAAAGAGGGGACTCAATAGATTAATGATGTTTATTGCTTTTAATATCGGCGACTTTATGCGCACGATAAATAGCATTAATTGCATGAACTAAAGCAAGTGCGGAAGATTCAACGATGTCTGTCGCTAAACCAACACCGTGGAATTTACGACCTTCGTGTTCAACCACGATATCCACCTGACCTAAGGCTTCAGCACCTTCGCCTTTTGCAGTTAAGTTATAGTGGGACATTTTGATATCTAAGCCGGTTAAATTCAAGATCGCATTGTAAACTGCATCAACCGGACCATTACCACCGATAGAAGAGGTGCTTAATTTTTTACCATCCAATTCCACTTGAACAAACGCAGTTGCTGGATATTCTTTAGTGGAATGTGCAGAAAGTTTATCTAACACTAAACGATCTTCATCCCCTTGTTGCATATCAATGAACGCTAAAGCTTCTAAGTCATAATCGAACACTTGGCCTTTTTTGTCTGCCAATTTTAAAAACGCTTCATACAATTTGTCTAAATCGTAATCTTGTTCGGTGTAGCCCATATCCGCCATGTGGCCTTTTACCGCTGCGCGACCAGAACGTGCGGTTAAGTTCAATTTCTCTTTTTTCAAGCCGATAGTTTCTGGCGACATGATTTCGTAGGTATTTTGGTTTTTTAACATGCCATCTTGGTGAATACCGGATGAATGTGCAAAAGCATTTGAGCCTACAATCGCTTTATTCGGTTGGATTGGCATATTACAAAGTTGGCTCACCATTTGGCTGACACGGTGGATTTCTTGTGTGTTGATACGTGTATCCACGCCCATACATTCTTGACGAACTTTCATTGCCATCACCACTTCTTCAAGAGAGGTGTTGCCTGCGCGTTCACCAATGCCGTTGATAGTACATTCAATTTGACGTGCACCATTTTGTACAGCGGTTAAGGAGTTAGCCGTTGCCATACCCAAGTCATTGTGGCAATGTACGGAAATTACAGCTTTATCGATATTTGGTACGCGGTTACGTACTTCAGCAATAATATTGCCGAATTGGTTAGGTAAGCAGAAACCAACAGTGTCAGGAATATTTACAGTTGTTGCACCCGCATTGATTGCGGCTTCAACAATACGACAAATATTGTCGATACCAGTACGGCCCGCATCTTCGCAAGAAAATTCTACGTCGTCTGTATAATTACGTGCATGTTTTACTGCTGCCACCGCCATTTCAACGACATCGTCAAAAGTACGTTTTAATTTGGCTTCAACGTGTAATGCTGAAACTGCAATAAATGTATGGATACGAAACGCTTCTGCCACTTTTAAGGCTTCAGCTGCCGCATCAATATCTTTAATTACTGCACGGGAAAGTGCCGCAACACGACTATTTTTGATATGGCGTGCAATGGTTTGAACAGATTCAAAATCACCTTGAGAAGAAACCGGGAAACCGACTTCCATCACATCCACGCCGAGACGTTCAAGTGCTAAAGCAATCTGTAATTTCTCTTTAACGGTTAAGCTTGCTTTTAACGCTTGTTCGCCATCACGCAAGGTGGTATCAAAAATAATAACGCGATCTGTCATAATGTTTTCCTTCTTTTATCACTCAAAGTGCGGTCATTTTTACCGTGATTTTAAAACGAAAAAACCCGCAATCTTAAAAGTGCGGGTTGATAATAGATTTTTTTACATAAAGGTATTTTTTATCCACAACTTAGCCGCACAAAGAATGTGAGAGCAGGAGGTTGAGAGATAAAGAAACCGCTTGGTACATAAAAAGATAATCCTGTAAAAAATTCTGTAAAACGCTGTCCATATTACGGATAAAAATGTTGCTGTCAAATCATTTATCAGTGATTTATATCTAAAATGAATATCTCAATATAATCTTAAAAGTGTATTTCTCTTAATATAAGTTTTTTATCAGAATTAATCTCTAAAAATGGCTTTTAAGAAGCTGTTTTTGTCCTGTTTTATTCCTTGTTTCTGGTATGCCGATTTTTTCTAAAATTTTTTCTCTTTTTGCGATCTGAATCGCAGAATTAAGACAAACTTTTTATTTTTTGACACCAATCTCGTCATAATTCTCTTTTTAAAGGAGAGAATAAATGAGCGATTTTACGTTGATTTTGTTGCGATTAGCTCAAGTGCCCAAATTGGGCAGTGTGCGGATTCAACAAATTTTTGCCCATGTGAATATAGAAGACTTGTTAAATTATGATGAAGTGGCATTTCAACAAATGGGGTGGGATGCTTTGCAGATTCATCGTTGGTTTCAGCCGGAAATGAAATTTATTGAACCCGCTTTGAACTGGACTGAAAAAGAAGGTCATTATTTAATTCACTGTTTTTCAGATGACTATCCTTTTTTACTCAAACAAATTAGTGGCTTTCCGCCCTTATTATTTGTGAAAGGTAATCTGACCGCACTTTCAGCACAGCAAATCGCCATGGTTGGAAGTCGTTATTGCTCCGCTTATGGGGAATATTGGGCAAAATATTTTGCGACAGAGCTTTCTCTTGCAGGATTGACGGTGACGAGTGGGCTTGCATTAGGTATCGATGGATTTAGTCATCAGGCGGTGGTCGATATTCAAGGGCAAACCATTGCCGTATTGGGCAGCGGATTAGATCACATTTACCCCGCTAAACATCGCCGATTAGCCGAGCAAATTATCGAAAATAACGGGGCATTAGTTTCTGAATTTATCCCTACGCAAGCGCCGATTGCTGAAAATTTTCCTCGTCGTAATCGCATTATCAGCGGGCTTTCATTAGGAACGTTAGTGATTGAGGCCACAGAGAAAAGCGGTTCACTCATTACAGCACGCTATGCCTTAGAACAAAACCGCGACATTTTTGCGTTGCCGGGGAATATTCAAAGTGAATACAGTCAAGGCTGCCATAAACTGATTAAGCAAGGGGCGATGTTGGTGGAAAATGTCAAAGACATTTTAGATAGTCTCAATCATCGCATTGTGTTTCAGCCGCCAGTACATACGCAAATTAATAAGTCGATGGCTAAACCGCTCACAGCAAAAACACCTACGGTAGAGCCGAGTCATCCTGAACTTTATCAACATATTACTTATACACCGATAAGTCTTGATGATTTATCTGCAGCATTGAATTTGCCGGTGGATTTGCTTTTAGTGCAGTTATTAGATTTGGAGTTACAAGATTTAATCGTCAATGAGAATGGGCTCTATAAGCGGATAGCATAAACGGGGTAGAGTAAGGAGACTATCCTGTGCTAAGATACGGTTCAGTTTTAGAAAGGAGAACCTATGTTAGCCATTATTTCCCCGGCAAAAACCTTAGATTTTGAAAGTGCGGTCAGAAATCTTCCTGTTTCTCAACCTCACTTGACGGATTATAGTGAGCAACTGATTGAAATCTGTCGTCAATTATCTCCCCAAGATCTTTCTTCCTTAATGTCGATCAGCGACAAGCTTGCAGGATTAAATGCGGCTCGTTTTGCGGAATGGACAAAATCTCACAACGAAAAAAATTCACGCGCAGCCATTTGGGCATTTAAAGGTGATGTTTACACCGGCTTAGATGCGGATAGTTTATCTGATGAAGATGTGCAATTCGCACAACGCCATTTACGTATGCTTTCCGGCTTATATGGCTTATTGAAACCCCTTGATTTAATGCAGCCTTACCGCTTGGAAATGGGCACGAAGTTAGCGAATCCAAAAGGGAAAGATCTTTATGCTTTTTGGGGAAATATCATCACTCAATCAGTACAACAAGCGCTTGATGAGCAAGGCGATCGTGTGTTGATCAATTTGGCTTCAGACGAGTATTATAAATCGGTGAAGGAAAGCCAATTAGAGGCACAAATTGTTAAGCCAGTTTTCTTAGATAATAAGAATGGTAAATACAAAGTAGTCAGCTTTTATGCGAAAAAAGCCCGTGGTTTAATGTGTCGTTTTATCATTCAAAATCGTTTGGAACGTGTTGAACAACTGAAAGAGTTTGATCTTGGTGGTTATTGGTTTGATTCAGCATCCTCAACTGAAAAAGAATTTGTATTTAAGCGAGATATCAATGAATAAATTCCTGGTTATATTGACCGCACTTTTACTTTCAGGTTGTGCGGCAAAAGTGAGTCAGCTTCAAACACCTGAAAAAATTGAGTATAACGGTAAAACCTATAAACTTACCGCAAGCCAAGATTTAGATACGATTGCGCGCTACGTTTATATTGCTGAGCCAGAAACATTGGAAAATTGGAAATCTCAAATTGAAGTATTGCTTGATCGGGATGCAACCCGTTCGATTGAGCAACGTGTAGCATTACGTGAAAAAGTGTATCGTAATTTGGGTGTGCAAGATTTCAAAATTCGTGCCAATTCAACGAATCCGAAAAAGCCCGCGACAGAATTAAACGGCTATGTCATTTATGCACCGACAGAACAAAATCCGTCTTGGCAGGTGGATATTGCGAAAGGGAAAAATATTTCCCATTGTGGTTTTGTGCAATACCAATATTCCCAAAAAGTGGAAATGAAAAAGTTTCAGCGCTTAAGCAAAGTAAAAATTGTGAAAAATTTACAAAAGTATCTTGTCGCAAAAGAAAGTAAAACATTACAAAAAGCCGATCTTTCTTGGAAATGTGAAAGTTATTTCAATCACTAAAATGTATAACTAGATCAAATCTCAAGTAAATTTTTTAAATTTTGCTAGAGCAGAAATTATGGATGGTGTAATCTTAGCACCAATTGTTTTTAAGAATTCAAAGTAGGTAAATATGATTAAAAAAATTGCTGTATTAACCAGTGGTGGTGATGCTCCTGGTATGAATGCTGCTATTCGTGGTGTTGTGCGTGCAGCACTTGCAGAAGGGCTTGATGTATTCGGCATTTATGATGGTTATCAAGGCTTATACAACAATAAAATCAAACAGTTAAACCGTTATAATGTATCAGATATTATTAACCGTGGTGGTACATTCTTAGGTTCTGCTCGTTTCCCTGAATTTAAGGATCCAGCGGTACGTGAAAAATGTGCAGAAATTTTACGTTCACATGGTATTGATGCTTTAGTTGTTATCGGTGGTGACGGTTCTTACATGGGGGCGAAATTGCTCACAGAAGAACATGGTTTCCCTTGCGTGGGTATTCCAGGCACGATTGATAATGATGTGGCAGGTACGGATTACACAATCGGTTATGAAACTGCGCTACAAACAGCGGTGGATGCCATCGACCGTTTACGTGATACCTCAAGTTCTCACCAACGTATTTCTATCGTAGAAATCATGGGCCGTCACTGCAGTGACTTGACTATTTCTGCAGGTATTGCCGGTGGTTGTGAATATATCGTGGCATCTGAAATGGAATTTAATCGTGAAGAATTAATTCGCCAAATTGAGCGTAGTATTATTCGCGGAAAACGCCACGCCATCATTGCGATTACTGAGTTAATCACTGATGTGCATTCTCTTGCTCGTGAAATTGAAGCTCGTGTAGGTCATGAAACCCGTGCAACTGTATTAGGCCATATTCAACGTGGTGGTTCGCCTTGTGCCTTCGACCGTATTTTAGCTTCACGTATGGGCGTATATGCGGTAGATATATTGCTACAAGGTAAAGGTGGCTACTGTGTAGGTATTCAAAATGAAAAATTAGTTCACCATGATATTATTGATGCAATCAACAATATGCGTCGTGAATTTAAAGCAGATTGGTTAGAAATGGCTAAACGCTTAGAATAATCTTTGTAAGGTTATTTAAAATAAAAGAAATCGGGCTAAAGCAATCATTGTTTTAGCCCGATTTTTATCTGTTTAGATTAAGCTTTTAGGTATTTCTCTTACGCTGCAAAATAAAAAAACGACAATCATAGGGATTATCCGCATCAGCTTGGCGATATTCTTCAAACTCGATGTTCCATTCAGACCAATTAATTTCAGGGAAGAAGGTATCGCCGTCAATGTCTGCTTGAATTTGTGTGAGATATAGTTTATCTGCTTTAGGTAAATATTGTTTAAATAACTCGCCGCCGCCAATCAACATAATTTCATCAAATTCTTTGACAAAATCGACCGCACTATCAAAATTCTCTTTCCAGATGACACCTTCATGTTCGTAAGGCGTGCGTGAAAGGACAATATTGGTGCGTTTAGGCAATGGGCGACCAATACTTTCAAAGGTTTTACGACCCATAATTACTGGTTTGCCCGTGGTATTTTTACGAAACCAGGCTAAATCAGCAGGTAAGTGCCAAGGCATTTGATTATCTTTTCCGATGACGTTATTTTTTGTTGTCGCAACGATCAAACTTAATGTCATATTTTCTATCCTATTTTTCTTTTTTTGCACTATATCATAGCTATTCACAAAATCTGTATATGAGGTTGGATTTTTCGTGATTTTTATTAATTTTAGTGCTAATTTAACCGCACTTTTCTATTTTTTCACTGAGGATAAACTATGTCGGCAAATCGCAAAACAATCGTCGTAAAATTTGGTACTAGCACATTAACACATGGTTCCCCAAAATTGAATGCGCCTCACATGGTCGATATTGTTCGCCAGATTGCACAACTTCATCAAGCCGATTTTCGTGTAGTGATTGTGACATCAGGTGCGATTGCCGCTGGACGACATTATTTAAATCATCCTCAACTTCCTCCAACTATTGCGTCAAAACAGCTTTTAGCTGCGGTAGGGCAGAGTCAGCTTATTCAAGCCTGGGAAAAATTATTTGCGATTTATGATATTCATATTGGACAAATTTTATTAACTCGTGCCGATATTGAAGACCGTGAACGTTTTTTAAATGCACGCGATACATTACATGCGCTGTTGGACAATCATATTATTCCTGTGATTAATGAGAATGATGCGGTGGCAACGGCTGAGATTAAAGTAGGGGATAACGATAACTTATCGGCGTTAGTCGCGATTTTAGTGCAAGCGGAACAACTTTACTTATTAACGGATCAACAAGGCCTATATGAAAGCGATCCTCGTAAAAATCCAGATGCGAAATTAATCCCTATGGTTGAGCAAATTACCGACCATATTCGTTCTATTGCAGGCGGTAGCGGTACAAATCTTGGTACTGGCGGGATGAGTACAAAAATTATTGCGGCAGATGTGGCAACGCGTTCAGGTATTGAGACCATTATTGCGCCAGGCAGCCGACCAGATGTCATTGTGGATTTGGCTTACGATAAACCAATTGGCACTAAATTTATTGCACATCATTCAGATCGTCTCGAAAGTCGTAAACAGTGGTTATTTGCAGCTCCATCAGCGGGTATGCTGACGATTGATGAGGGTGCTGAAAATGCCATGTTAGTACAGAATAAATCGTTGTTGCCTGCAGGGATTACGGCTGTGAAAGGGCGTTTCTCACGTGGTGAAGTCGTCAAAATTAAGAATATCTCTGGTAAAGTGATTGCACTTGGTATGCCGCGTTATAACAGCGATGCGTTGGAATTAATCAAAGGGAAAAAATCCCAAGAAATTGAACAAATTCTTGGCTATGAGTACGGTGCAGTTGCGTTACATCGTGATGACATGATTGTGCTATAGCTTAAAATAGAAATCGGATCTCTTATATTTTCTGAACCTTCCTTTTATTTTGTTGGTCTATAAAACCATAAAAAGGGCAATAGCCCGATATTAAGTAGTAAAAGGAGACAACATGAGATTAATAGCGACCGTTTTAGCTGTTGGGCTATTAAGTGCTTGTACGCAGGGCTATTATGTAAAACATCGTAGCCCAATTTCAGTGAGCAAACACGTAAAGCGTTTAAATACGACGGTTTGTCATGATAAAGATGACTGGTATTTAGATGGTTATCGTGTAGGAAAAGATTTCCAAGCGCAAAGCCAATCTCAATTGAATAAACGAATTAATTATTGTGGCCGACGTGTACCTGAAGAGCTGAGAACCGCATGGTTTAACGGTTTTGATGCAGGCTCGAATGGCGTTCAGATTGATATAGAGGGTTATGATGAGGATGCTCTCTTAACCTATGATTATGACGATGATGATCGTTATAGTGAAGATGAAGAAGAATAAAAAAAGTGCGGTTAAAATTAACCGCACTTTTTCTTTTTAAAGAATATCGAGTAATTCAACTTCAAACACTAGGGTTGAGAATGGTGGGATAGATGCGCCCGCACCACGTTCACCGTAAGCCAGTTCGTGTGGAATAGTGAGTTTCCATTTAGAACCAACAGGCATCATTTGTAATGCTTCAACCCAACCACGAATTACGCCATTTACTGGGAATTCAGCTGGTGCACCACGAGCAACAGAGCTGTCGAATACGGTACCATCTGGTAATGTACCTGTGTAGTGAACACGTACTTTATCAGTTGCAGATGGTTTGTTACCGTTACCTTCGGTTAAAATTTCGTATTGTAAACCGCTGTCAGTGACGTTTACGCCTGCTTTTTTTGCGTTTTCTTCTAAGAATTTTTTACCTTCTTCTTCAATCGCTTTGAATTGCGCTTGTTGTGCTTCAGCCGCTTGTTGTTGAAGCGCTTGAACGGAATGCATTAAATCATTAATTTCTAATGCAGGTTGATTACGGTTTAACGCATCGAAAATGCCTTTTGCTACCGCTTCAACAGAAATATCCATTTGGCTATCTGCTAATTGTTGACCGATTTGTAAACCGATACCGTAGCTGCCTTTTTCAGAAATACTTTCTAATTTTACTTGTTCAAAAATTTGAGCTGTCATGTTTTTTCCTTTGTTGTAAAACTATTTTTTCAATGCCAAGATTTCACCCATGCGAACAGGTTCATCAACACTTAAATGATCGGCAATTTGTACTTGGCCTGCTTGGAATAAATTAATCACGGTAGAACCAAGTTGGAACCAACCCATTTCTTGACCCTTGCTTAATTTAACCGCACTTTCACCTTCATAAGTCCACTCTTTCACTTCGTTATGACGTGGCGGATTAATAACGCCAGCCCAAACAGTGCCGATACTCGCAGTGATTGTTGCGCCCACTAAGATTTGTACCATGGTGCCGAATTCAGTATCAAAGACACAAATTACACGCTCATTACGCGCAAAGAGGTTCGGCACATGTTTCGCTAAAAACGGATTGACGGAGAATAAATCACCCGGTACGTAAATCATTTTGCGAAGCGTACCATCACATGGCATATGCACACGGTGATAATCACGTGGTGATAAATAAGTGGTGATGAATTCCCCATTTTTAAAGGTCTCGGTTAAATCTTTATCTTCCGCTAATAAATCATTTAAGCTGAAGAAGTGACCTTTTGCTTGTAATAGACGATCATCTTCAATGTGTCCACATTCACTTACACGGCCATCCGCAGGGCAACAAAGTGCGGTTGGATTTTGGTTAATTGGTCGTGCATTTTCTTTTAATGGACGGATAAAGAATTCATTAAAACTAGCGTAATCACTGAATTTTTCTTTTTCAGCAATGCTCATATCAATGTTGTATTTTTTTGCAAACGCTTTAATCACAAAATGTGTCACTGCGCCCCATTTTTGTTTAGCTAACCAACCTGCTGCTTGTGTCATATAGATTTGTGGCATCACATATTGAAATGCAACTTTTAGGCGTTGCCAATAAGAAATTGGGTTCATTGATTTCTCCGATAAGATTAAAAAGTTGGGCGATTATAACAACTTATTTCACTTGCGCAATGTTAGTTGATATTTTTGCGTAAGATCAAAGCAATAAGCCGACATTTGCCGGCTTATTTTTATAAAATCATTTTGACTAATTTGTCTGCTTGAATCCGAGCAAATTTCTTCAACAGTTTTTGCACCGGTTCAGGATATTGCGTCAATTCTTCTAATTCAGAATAATCTTGCAATACTTTGGTATGTTGGCGGATATGTGATAATTCTTTTTCCGCTTGTGACAGAAGTTCTTGTTTTGGATCGTGGATTAATAATCCATTTTCCGCATCTAAACGCCATGCACGAGGATTCAGGTTGTTCCCTGTCAAAAGAATATACTGGTTGTCCACCCAAACACCTTTGAGGTGATAAGTGTTATCGCCATCTTTCCATAAACGCACCGTTAAATGGCCATTTTTAATGTAAGCATCAAATTTCTCGCAGAAACGACGAAGATTGTTTTCATATAAATAAGGTAATGCACCTGCCATTTTAAACGGCTGCTCTGGTGGAATATAGAAATCGTTCGCGACTTTATCACCCACGATAATTTCGACACGTTTTCCTTGTTCTAATAAGCGGGCAAGTTTACTTCTTAGCGTGCGAGGGAAGTTGAAATAAGGCGTGCAAATTACCAATTTTTCCTGCACTTGTAAGAATAAATCTTCGATAACTTGGTTTAATTCGTTGCCTGATGTACCTAAACCAAAAAGCGGTGAAATGGTTAAAACATCGGAAAAACCAACCGCACTTTCCAACTGATATTCAGCATGGGCAGATAAGTTTTTACGATAAGCTTTTATTGCACTACGAATTTCTTTGGTGCGAGGGCGATTAGCCACATCTAATGGATGTACCGCACTGAAATCCAATAAATAATCATTGATGAAATTCACCATAGAATCCGCAAGTGCAGCATTATGGATTTTTTGATAACGGTCGTAACGGTATTTATCTTGTTGTTGTAAATACACGTTATTGATACTTGCACCGCTATAAAGGACGGTATCATCAAAGACAAAGCCTTTAATATGTAACACACCGAAGACTTCGCGGGTATTAATTGGCACACCGAAGAACATATTCGGTTCATCGGGAAGTTGATAGGTTTGGCGTTGTTCACAATACCAATCAGCGTTAGTAGCCGATTTTTCTGCACCGAGTAAATTGCGTTGTCCGCGATGCCAATCCACTAAAATTTTCACATCCAATTCAGGATGCTCTTGTTTTACGCGATAAATCTCATTGAGAATTTCTTGTCCCGCTTCATCTTTTTGCCAATAAAGTGCGGTCACGTAAATGCGTTTTTTAGCTTGGCGAATTAATTCTATAATTTGTGCTTTGAATTCAAGCGGACTAAACAGAAACTCAACCTGTCCTGCCTGTAAAGGAAGAAAAGGTAAATTTTTTAAATTTTGTTCTGCGCGTTTAGCTTTATTGATCAACATAATCTATCTCTACACTAAAAATTAATGCTCTAGTTTACAATATTTCCTTTGAGGATTGATAGAAAAAAGGTTTTTTTTCGTTATAATGCTCACAAATTTTCGCATTTTTTGGCGAATTATTATCCAATTTTTCCTTCGAGAAGCAAATTATGAGCAATTCACGCAAACCATCATTCCAAACAAATTCTACCAAATCTTTTCAAGAGCGTAGCCCAAAACGTGCATTTAATGACAAAGAACGTCGCTTTGATGATCGTCGTAATAATGAAAAACGTGAGGGAAATCGACCGCACTTTGATAAAAAACGGGATGATCGTAAACCTTCTCGTGGTTTCCAACAGCAAGAAGTGAGAGAACCGAAAATTGCTGAACTTTCATTAAATAAAGCCAATGGTGAAAGTGGCTCGGTAAAAGTAACGGTGAAAAGTACTGGCGTGAGTTATAAAGCGAAAGAAAAGAAAACAGGCGCATTATCACCACGAGCACCAGAGAAAATTAAAAAGAACCGCGCTGAAGAAATGAAAGTGTATGGTGAAAATGCGTGCTTAGAATTGTTTGCAGAACGTCCGGAGAGTATCGTTCGCGTGTGGGCAACGGTGCAAATGGCACATCGAATTGGCGAGATTTTCAGTTATTTAGCCGCAAATAAAAAAGTGTATCACGTGGTGGATAGCGATGAGTTGAGCTTAGTAAGTGGTACTGAGCATCACGGCGGCATTTGTATGTTAGTGAAAAAACAACGTACTTTTTCTTTGCAAGGTTATTTAGATGTACCGCGTCAAGAAGACTGTTTAGTCGTGCTTGATCAAGTCAATAATGCGCAAAACCTAGGTGGCGTTGTGCGTACTTGCGCCTTCTACGGCATTAAAAATGTGGTGACAAATCAAGTTGAACAGGTTTATGCACCTGCTGCTATGCGTGTGGCTGAAGGCGGGATGGAGCATATTCGTATTTTAGAAACAGAAAGTACTGAAATCGCTTTAGAGGCTTTACGTAAAGCTGGCTATCAGATTATTCATGTCTCAACCAATAAACAAGGCGTTGCGTTGGAACAACTCAAATTTGCAGCAAAAGTTGCATTAGTCTTGAGTGAAGGCAGTACGGATGATATTCGTGAGAAACAAGATGTAAATTTGCGTCTTTCTTTAAGTAATCCATTAAAAGCAGGATTAAATATTGCGGTAAATACAGGGATTTTATTAGCACATTGGTATGTGAAATAACCTTAAGTGCGGTTATTTTTAGGTTTGTTTTGGGGGCTGACATCTGTCAGCCCTTTTTCTTTTTCAAAATTGTGTGAGATTCAAATTTCGATATTTCTTTTAAAAGCCTTTGGGGGAAATCAGACAAAAGATCTATACTATTTCTAGTTGTTATTTAATAGGGAGTTTTATGCCTGAACGTTCAGCAAACATCAGTACACACGATCCTTTCGGGAGCTTATTAGGCTATGCGCCGGGTGGCATTGCAATTTATTCATCCGATTATCATACAGCAGATGAGAAAGAGTATCCCGATGATGCTGCCTTTCGCAGTTATTTAGGGCGAGAGTATATGGGATATAAATGGCAGTGTGTGGAGTTTGCACGTCGCTATCTCTATCTCAACCATGGCATGGTATTTACTGATGTAGGAATGGCTTACGAGATCTTTTCTTTACGATTTTTACGTCAAGTGGTGAATGATGCCTTATTACCTTTACAAGCCTTTGCAAATGGTTGTAAACGTAAGCCTGAAGCAGGTGCATTGTTAATTTGGCAGGAGGGCGGTGAATTTAAGCATACGGGGCATGTGGCGATCATTACCGAGGTATTAGAAGATAAAATCCGCATTGCTGAACAAAACGTGATTCATTCTCGCTTACCAAGCGGACAGCAATGGACTCGAGAATTACCGATGACAGTTTCTGAAAGTGGTTATTTTCTGCATGATACCTTTGATGACACCGAAATTTTAGGTTGGATGATCCAAACGGAAGATACCGAATATAGCCTGCCACAGCCAACACCAGAAAAAGACAAACTTGAAATTCATGCAGAACATATTGAAAACAACGGTCAGTTTGAACACAAATGGCTGAATGAGCAAAATGAATTTGAAGCGGCATATGTGAAAGCAATGGGCGGGCATAAAGTCAGCCATTCGGATCAATATCGCTATTTTACGATATCTGAAACAGCACAACATGAGTTAATTCGTGCAACCAATGAATTGCATTTAATGTATTTGCATGCCACAGATAAAGTCTTAAAAGACGATAAGTTATTACAATATTTTAATATTCCTAAATTGCTTTGGCCTCGCTTACGGTTATCTTGGCAAAATCGCCGTTATCAAACCATTACGGGGCGTTTAGATTTCTGCATGGATAGTCGTGGATTGAAAGTGTATGAATACAATGCAGATTCAGCTTCTTGTCATGCGGAAGCCGGTGAGTTTATGAATCGATGGGCAATTCAGGGTGGATTGAATATAGGAGATAATCCTGCCGATGGCTTACATAATGCATTAGCGGATTGTTGGAAACATAGTGAAGCCACGCCACTTGTTCATATTATGCAAGATCACGATGATGAGGAAGATTATCACGCATTATTTATGCGCAATGCACTGGTTCAAGCAGGATTTAAAGCCAAAATTATTCATGGGACCGAGGGGTTACATTGGGATAGTCGAGGTCGTTTGATTGATGATGAAGATAACCAAGTAAAAACCGTATGGAAAACGTGGGCCTGGGAAACTATGTTGGAGCAACTTCGTGAAGATGCGACAGGAATGGAAGTAGCGCCACCAATTCGTACAGGCTATCCAGAAGATAAAGTGCGGTTGATTGATGTGTTACTTCGTCCAGAAGTTCTAGTTTATGAACCACTTTGGACAGCGATTCCAAGTAATAAAGCGATTTTACCCGTGTTGTGGTCATTATTCCCAAATCATCGTTATCTACTAGAAGCGGGATTTGAATTGACACCTGAGCTGATTAAAAATGGTTACGCACAAAAACCAATTGCTGGTCGCCGAGGTGATAATGTGAAATTGATTGGTGAGTCTAAATCAGTGCTTGATAGTAAAGATGGTCGTTTTGGTAAGCAGGAGAGTATCTATCAACAACTTTGGTGTTTACCAAAAGTGGAAGACCAATATGTTCAGGTCTGTACTTTTACTGTAGGTGGGCATTATGGAGGCAGCTGTTTACGCTCAGACCCGAGTTTGGTTATTATGGGGAATAGCGACATGCAACCACTAAGGGTATTATCTGATAAAGATTTCCTTAAAAAATAAAAACAAAATCGGCACTCAAAATGAGTGCCGATTTATTATTTTGCTATAAGATTATTTTGCATCTTTGTTATCTGCAGGTTTTTCATTTGCTTTTAACATATCCGCTGGAATAAAGCTTTGTTGTACTTTTTCCATGTGTGGAAGGTTATGTGCAATACCTTTGTGACAATCGATACAGGTTTTGTTTTGTTCCTGTGCAAGTGCGTGCATTTGTTGTGCCACAGTTTTTTGTTGGGTAAAGTCCATATCATTGAAGTTATGGCAGTTACGGCATTCTTGTGAATTGTTCGATTTCATACGAGCCCATTCACGTTCAGCCATTTCTAAACGGTGTTGTTCGAATTTTTCTTTAGTATCTACTTTACCTGTAAAGTGAGCATAAACTTCAGTCGATGCCTGCATTTTACGAACCATTTTTGGAATAAATTCATGTGGAACGTGACAGTCTGAACAAATTGCTTTCACACCTGAACGGTTACTAAAGTGGATTGACGCTTGGTACTCAGGTACAACGTCATTAGTATGACAGTCTGAACAGAATTGCTCTGTATTAGTTGTCGCCATTCCAGCATTAAACAGGTTAGTTCCAACGATAGTACCAATGATAGTTAATAAAATAACCCCACCAATTGCCATTTTGCTCGGAGAGCGTAACCAACGGCAAACTTTCTGAATGCTTGATTTAATCATGGTTTAGCTCCTTATTTACCTTGCATTTGACGAATAGTTTCAAATTTATTTTGGATAATTGGGTTCACGTTAGTTTGTTGAACGTGGCATTGTAAACAGAAATAACGACGTGGCGAAGTGCCTTCTGTTTTTTGTCCATCACGTGTTAAAAAGTGGCTTTCAGGTACGCGAGGTGCACCCGTTGTTGGAGCAACATCCGGAGAGTGACAGCCTAAACATTGGTTAGCATTCTTAGTCACTTGTAAACCACGAATGCTGTGTGGAACAAGTGGTGGTTGGTGAGGGAAGGTTACAGGAATATTACCAACATCTTTATAAGGATTCGTAAATGCTGGTGCAATACTTTCTGCTGTTTTATCAATGCTGTTTGCAACTTGCGGCGCATCGGCAAATGCCAATCCACTACATAAAGCCAGCATGAAAATAAATGATTTTTTCATGAAATCCACTCCATTAAATAATTAAATATTTTTAATTTTTATTTGTTTCTCAAAGCGAGAGCCAAATGTAAATACATTTTCTGCGCAAACGTCAATACAGCGTCCACAAGTAATACAATCTTTTGCCAATATAATTTGGCTATCTTCAGGTCCACCGTGTAAAGGAAGTCTTAATACTTGCGGTTCTGGGCAAACATTATAACAGTCCATACAACGGTCACAGCGATCGCGATCGACTACATTAATTTTTATCAGGCTTTTAGCACCAATGACACCATATATCGCACCAATTGGACAAAGGTGACCACACCAGCCATGCTCAGCAACAAGTAAGTCAAATAAAAAGATGACTGTGACCAACCAAAGGGTTGCGCCTGTTCCAAAGACAAAGATGCGTCCAAGTGCTGCGACTGGGTTTATCCACTCCCATAAGAGTGTCCCCGTTATTGCACTACCAACTAAAATCACGGCTAAAATCACATAGCGAAGTTGGCGTGAAATTTTTAATGATTGTCGAATACCTAATTTTCTACGTAACCAAGCTGCAGCATCTGTTACCATATTCATTGGGCAAACCCAACTACAAAAGGCTTTGCTTGCAACGATAGCGTAGAATATGACAATCACTAAGGCACCAATAATCGTTGTGATTTCTGGTAGGTAACCTGTCACTAAACTTTCAGCGGTAATCAATGGATCTGTCAATGGCACAGTATCCAAAAGCATGCTTGAGCTGTAATTGCCTTTTAGAATCCAAACTTGCCAAATTGGGCCACTTAAGAACATTAAAATAATACTTAATTGACTGATTCGACGTAGAATTAAAAAGCGATAAGCATGCCACCAACCGAGTTTTTGGCGAGCTTCTAAGCCTGCATCTTTAGGCTTATTCGGGGTATATTTTTCAGCCATTATTTAACCCCCTTAATGTTTAAGTCCAGATTTGGGAATTGCTCTGCTTCCGGAACTGTTGTTGGATTTGGTACATAATCCATTGTTGCACGGTTTGGTGTTGCCACTTTTTGGTTCGGTTGAACTTGCATTGGCTGATAAACCGGCTCATGTGAGCCTTCCGGCATACGAGCATCCATTGCTGGACGTAAGCCATCCGGATGTTGCTCCTCAATTAAGGATTTTCCGGCATTTTGTTTTTCTTTCCAGCCTAAGCGATAGTGGCGACCGAGTAGTCCTTTGGCGATATCCATCGGTAAGACTTTAATTGCCGCTTCTTCTAATACACAAGCTTGTTCGCATTTACCGCATCCGGTGCAAGCATCAGAGTGAACAGTTGGAATAAGCTTTGCATGAATCCCTGTACGATCATTGTGGATACGTTCAAGTGTAATTGCTTTATCCACTAATGGACAAACGCGGTAACACACATCACAACGCAACCCTTGCCAGTTAAGACAAGTTTCATGGTCTAGCAATACGGCTAACCCCATTCTCGCATCATTGATGTCTTTAAGTTCCTCACTTAATGCGCCACTTGGGCAAGCATTCATACAAGGAATATCCGGACACATTTCGCAAGGTTTATCCCGAGCGATAAAATAAGGTGTGCCAGCTTCCATTGGTGAAATCAGCGAAGCTAAATGCAACATATCATATGGACACGCTTGGACGCATTGTCCGCAACGGGTACAAGCTGCCAAGAAATCCTTTTCCGGTAAAGCACCAGGTGGACGTAAGGCGATTCCTTCTTTAGCTTTAGCTTGTTGTTGCTGTAAGCCAAGAATAATACCAACCCCACACACTCCGGCAGCCGTTCTTGTCACATTTTTTAAAAACTGACGACGGTTAGGATCAAGTCTCATCTGCGTTTCCTTTTATAAGCGGCCTGATTTTGTAAAAATGTTGCAAAATTTGACCGCTCTTATTTTAAATTCCCCTCTCTTGAAAGAGAGGAGCGACTAGAAACGAAAGGAAAATCCTACGCTTTTTCCACTTTAACCGCACATTTTTTGAAGTCGGTTTCGCCTGAAATTGGATCGGTTGCATCCAATGTTAATTTGTTCGCAAGCTGACCCGCATCAAAGAAGGTGGTATAAATTAAGCCCTGAGGACATTTGTTACGACCACGGGTATCTAAGTAAGTGATCATTTCACCACGACGAGTGATTAACTTCACTTTATCCCCATGACGTAAGCCATATTTTTTCGCATCCGCAGGGTGCATCCAAACTAAGTTGTTCGGGAATGCACGGTGTAATTCAGGTACACGACGAGTCATGGTACCGGTATGCCAGTGCTCAAGTACACGACCAGTACATAACCATAATGGATATTCTTCATCCGGTGATTCTGCAGGTGCTTCATAAGGAACACCTAGAATAATCGCTTTTTTATCTGGATAGCCATAGAATGCGATATCTTCACCTGGTTTGACATACGGGTCAAAGCCTTCACGGTAACGCCATAAGGTTTCTTTACCGTCAACAACCGGCCAACGTAAACCACGTACTTGGTGATAAGTATCGAATGGTGCTAAGTCATGACCATGACCACGACCGAAGTCAGCGTATTCTTCGAATAAACCTTTTTGTAGGTAGTAACCAAAGTGATCGGCTTCATCATTGATGTATCCCGGAACATCCGTTGGTACTTTAAATTTGTTTACTTCACCATTTTCGTAAAGCACTTCGTATAAGGTTTTGCCACGATATTCAGGCATTTGAGCTAATAACTCTTCACCCCATACTTCATCAGTTTTGAAGTATTTAGCAAATTCAACAATTTGCCATAAGTCAGAACGAGACTCACCTGGGCCTTTTACTTGTTGACGCCATAATTGGGTACGACGTTCAGCGTTACCATAACCCCCTTCTTTTTCTACCCACATACAAGTTGGAAGAATTAAGTCAGCCGCAACAGCAGAAACTGATGGGTAAGGGTCTGAAACAACGATAAAGTTCTCAGGGTTACGCCAACCAGGGAAAATTTCGTCATTGATATTCGGACCGCCTTGCATGTTGTTGGTGGACATTTGCCATAAGAAATTTAGTTTACCGTCTTTTAAGGCACGGCTTTGTTGTACCGCTGGATAGCCAGGTACAGTTGGGATAGTGCCTTTTGGTAATTTCCATTTTTTCTCTGTAATTTCAACGTGTTTTGGATTGGTTACTACCATGTCTGCTGGTAAACGGTGAACGAAAGTACCTACTTCACGTGCTGTACCACAAGCTGAAGGTTGACCAGTTAATGAGAACGGACCACAACCTGGTTTAGAAATTTTACCGGTTAATAAGTGTACGTTATAGATCATGTGGTTAACCCATACACCACGAGTGTGTTGGTTAAAGCCCATTGTCCAGTAAGATACTAAGTTTTGTTCTGGATCTGCGTACATCTTCGCAAGAGTTTCAAGCTGATCTTTTGGTACACCAGAAATACGGTGTGCTTCATCTAATGTATAAGGTGCAACGATTTTCTTGAATTCTTCGAAGTCAGAATCGTGCATTTTACCTGCGGTTTTACGGTTTTTCGCAGCAACTTCAAGCGGATGTTCTGGGCGTAAACCATAACCGATATCGGTTTCACCACGTTTGAATTTAGTGTGTTTATTAACGAAATCCCAGTTTACTTTATCGTTTTGGATAATGTAGTTAGCGATATAGTTAAGAATTGCAAGGTCTGAATGTGGATTAAACACGATAGGCACATCAGCTAATTCAAACGAACGGTGTTCGAATGTTGACATAACCACCACTTTCACATTATCAGAAGAAAGACGACGGTCAGAAATACGAGACCATAAAATTGGGTGCATTTCCGCCATGTTTGAACCCCAAAGCACAAATGCATCGGTTTTCTCGATATCGTTATAGCAACCCATTGGTTCATCCATACCGAATGTACGCATAAATGCAACCGCTGCAGACGCCATACAGTGACGAGCATTCGGGTCGATAGTATTAGAACGGAAACCAGCTTTCCAAAGTTTTACTTTTGCGTAACCTTCGTAGATGGTTGTTTGACCGGAAGAGAACATCCCAACAGCATTTGGTTCTTTTTTCTTCAAGATGTCTTTGATTTTTTCCGCCATGATAGTGAAAGCTTGATCCCAAGAAACGGGTGTAAAGTCACCTTCTTTATGGAATTTACCATCTTTCATACGTAATAACGGAGTTTGTACACGGTCTGCACCGTACATGATTTTAGAAAGGAAGTAACCTTTGATACAGTTTAAACCACGGTTTACCTCTGCATCTGGGTCACCTTGAGTTGCGACAACTCGACCATCTTTGGTTCCTACCAATACGCTACATCCTGTACCACAGAAACGACATGGCGCTTTATCCCATTTGATGCCCATATCTTCTGCCGCATCAACCTGTTTAACAGGGATGGTCATACCGGCAGCCGCTGCTGCTGCAAGCGCAGCATTGGCTTTCATAAAATCTCTACGATTAAGTTCCATAGTTTTCCCCACTCGTTGTTGAATTTTTTAGAATATACAAAATGGCATGTATACCTAAATTATTTATTTTTCATCTAAGTAATTCGAAATTAAAGAAACGACAATTACTCCTGGGATATCTTTAATTTCATCCATAAGATCCGCTAATGCTAATTGACGGTTACTTTCAAGGGTGACCACCAATTTGCCTTCATCAGATTTTTCGCCATGAATCTCAGCGGTTGGAATCGCTAAAATGGCTTCTTTGACTTGGTTAAGTTTTTCTGGTCTGGCTTGCACAACAATGCTGCATACATACCAGTTCTCATTTTCGCTAAATTGACTCATCGATATTTGTTTCAATATTAAAAATTTTTATTGCTTTTGTTGGGCAAACACTTAGGCAAGCGCCACAACCATTACAGCTTTCTAAATCTAATATGGGTTTTGCCACACCACCAAGCTGTAATCGAAAACGGATGGCATTCATCGGACAGCTATCTTGGCAACTTCGACATTCCACTCGATTTTCTGTTAGGCACTGCGTTGTAATCTCAACTTTATGTGTCCAAGGCTTTTCTTCTAATGAGTGAAAAATCGGTTGTTCACAGACTAAAACACATTTTTGGCAGAAAGTGCATTCGCCCTTGTCAAATTGTATTTCAGGGAAACCGCCATCGCCTTTTACGATAATTTGGGTTTCACATATCAGTATGCAATCACCGCATCGAGTGCATTTATCTGTAAAGTCTGCTTCGTTTACCGACCAAGGTAGACGTATAGCATTTATACCTTGAATTTTAGCGTTTTCAGAATGTAACGATTGTAAAAATTGCCCACGTAATAATTGTCTGCGAGAAGGATTTTCAATCGCCATATTTTTCTTTAAAGTTCGGTATTTTCAAGGGGAGCATTATCTAGCTCCGATAACAAAATAGTAACTACCTAAAAGGAGTAGTTTTTAAGAAATATACACTTTTCTTGAGGTAGATCAAGGATATTTTGAAAGGAAATTAGGGATGTAAATAAATTGTTAAAATATAAGTGAAAATGATTATTAAATAGGGCGGATAATCCGCCCTGAAGTATGCTTAAAATATTATGCGTTTTTTGTTGGGTAATCCCACCAAATATCGAATAATTCACTGATTTCGATTTGTTGCAATTTATTCTCTTCTAACCATTTTTGTACTAATTGGCGATGGCTTTCATCACATTTGCCAATTTTTTCTAAGCAAACTAAGCCTTCCCAATGTAAATAGCCGCTACCTTCATAAGCTAAGCCGTTTGGTTGAATCACTTCAGCAATAAAACGATCAACGGTTTCATCGATAGTTTCGATGCTGGTTCCTTCAGCAAATTGCCAATTCACTAAAAAGCCTAATTCTTGGAATTCAGCTAAGTGAAGTTTTTTACGTTGACGTTGATTACGAGTTTTCATTTTCAATGTTCTCCTATGTTAAGGTAATGGGGTATCGTCATCATCTCGATGATTATTTTTTCTTAAAGTATAAATCCCACACACCGTGACCTAAGCGATGACCACGCGCCTCGAATTTTGTAAGAGGGCGGAAATCAGGACGTGGAATATAATCTTGTTCGGCAGTATTGACTAAATTTTCATTGGTTGACAGCACTTCGAGCATTTGTTCCGCATAGTTTTCCCAGTCCGTTGCCATATGAATAAAGCCATTCGGTTGTAATTTTTTGACGACTTGCTCCACAAAGTGCGGTTGAACAATACGGCGTTTATGATGTTTCGCTTTATGCCAAGGGTCAGGGAAGAAAAGTTGTAAGCCGCCCAATTCGCCGTCTTTTACACAATCACGTAGAATTTCAGTAGCATCATGGCAAATCACGCGAAGGTTTTTCACGCCTTTTTCTACCGCATAAGCAATACAGGCACCTACACCAGGTGTGTGTACTTCAATACCGAGATAATTTTTATCAGGATTCGCTTCAGCCATATCCACTAAAGATTTCCCCATTCCGAAGCCAATTTCTAATATAACGGGATTCGTATTGCCATAAATCGCGGCAAAATCAAAAGGGGCATTTTGATAATCTAATCCAAGATCAGCCCAGTGATCATTCATCATATTTTTTTGAAAATCACTTAAGCGACCCGTCCGCAACACAAAGCTACGAACTTTACGTTTATAACGACCATCTTCTGTAAATTCAGCCGTTTCAACGGTTTTACGTTTTTGATCAGCAAAGGTTTTTTGCTCTTCTGTCATGGTTTTTATTCGCTTAATTAAAATTGGCGGCGATTATACACTAAAAGGCAAGGTTGTGGGATTTTTCCACCTAATTCCCGTATAATAGCGAAAATTTTTAATTGTTTTTTGTTATGAATATTGTCCGAGTTGCATTAGCTGTACCGCTTCCCCGATTTTTTGATTATCTCTATTTGCCCGACTTGACGCCAATCGTTGGTGGACGCGTGTTGGTGCCTTTTGGTTCGCAAAAACGAGTCGGGATCGTGGTGGATTTGCCCGCTTCTTCGGATGTCGCAAAAGAAAAGTTAAAACCAATTATTGATGTGCTTGATGCTGAATCGCTCTTTAATTCCACAACTTGGGATTGGTTAGCTTGGTCGGCTAATTATTATCGTGCAGCCTTAGGCGATGTGTTGTTTCAAGCGTTGCCAGTTAAACTTCGTCATGGAGAAAGTGCGGTTAAAAATGACCGCACTTTTTGGCGTATAACAGAGCTTGGAAAACAAGCATTAGAATCGGGTGAATTAAAACGCGCTAAAAAACAAATTGAAGCCTTAAATTTATTGTTAACGCAAGATCTAGAAAAAGGTAACAATGAAATCAGTTCGGCAATTTGGTCAGCCTTAAAGGGCAAAGATTATGTGGAAGAGATTATTGTGCCTACTGAACAAAAAAGTTGGCAGAAAGCTTTAGGGGATAATCCGTTAGTTAATCTTGATAACCGATTGACCTTAAACAAGCAACAAGCCCTTGCATTTAGCCAGTTACTTTTCCAAGAAGGCTTTAATGTGTGGTTGTTAGAGGGCGTGACCGGTTCAGGTAAAACTGAAATTTACCTGCAATACATTGAAGAAGTCTTAAAAAAAGGCAAACAGGTTTTAGTGCTTGTTCCTGAAATTGGGCTTACCCCTCAGACTGTGAGACGGTTTCAAGCACGTTTTAATGTGGAAATTGATGTATTGCATTCTAACTTGAATGATACGCAGCGCTTAAATGTTTGGGAGCGAGCAAGAACAGGACAGAGTGCAATCGTAATTGGCACGAGATCGGCGCTTTTCACCCAGTTTTCAGATCTTGGCTTAATCATTTTAGATGAGGAACATGACGGCTCGTTTAAACAGCAAGATGGTTGGCGTTATCATGCGAGAGATTTAGGTATTGTGCTTGCCCAAAAGCTCAATATTCCTATTTTGTTAGGTTCAGCCACACCAAGTTTGGAAAGTGTGAATAACGTACAAAATGGTAAATATCATCATTTGGTCTTATCAAAAAGAGCCGGAAATGCGACCGCACTTCGTCAATTTGTGATTGATTTAAAACATCAACGAATTCAAAACGGCTTATCCGAGCCGCTATTGAAACGTATGCAAGAACACTTAGAAAAAGGCAATCAAGTATTGTTATTCCTTAATCGACGTGGATTTGCGCCTGTGTTGTTATGTCATGAATGTGGCTGGATTGATGAATGTCATCATTGCGAAAAACCTTATACTTATCACCAACATCAGCGTGTTTTACGCTGCCATCATTGTGGCGCACAAAAAACAGTGCCGATGCAATGTGGTCATTGTGGTTCAACGCATTTAGTCACAACGGGGTTAGGCACTGAACAACTGGAGGAAACCCTAAAAGCACGTTTCCCGCAATATAATATTGCTCGTATCGATCGTGATAGCACAGCACGAAAAGGCAAGCTTGAAGGTTATTTAGAGGATATTCAGCAAGGTAAAAGTCAGATTTTAATTGGCACCCAAATGTTAGCCAAAGGACACCATTTTCCGAATGTCACTTTGGTTGCTTTAGTGAATGTAGATAATGCCTTATTTTCCCTTGATTTCAGAGCCGAAGAACGTTTAGCGCAGCTTTATGTACAAGTTGCAGGGCGCTCAGGCAGAGCCGAAAAACAGGGTGAAGTGGTTTTGCAGACACATTATCCGGATCATCCGTTATTAACTACCTTGCTTGAAAAGGGCTATCAAGCCTTTGCAGAAGAAACCTTGAAGCTACGCCATAATATGGGCTTGCCTCCGTTTAGTTTCCAAGCGTTGTTTAAAGCACAATGTCGTCATTCTGAAGAGGCGGAAAATGCATTGTCGCAATTAGCCTCTTTCTTCTATGAACAAAAAATAGAAGGCTTGCAAGTGTTGGGGCCGATTCCCGCACCGTTCAGCAAAAAAGCGGGGCAATATCGTTGGCAGTTGCTATTACAGCACGCTTCTCGGAAACAATTACAGGCGGCATTAAGTCGATATTCGCCAGAGCTGATAAAGTCTTCTCAAGTGCGGTTGATTTTAGACGTGGATCCATTGGATTTGAGTTAGCAAAAATTCCCTAGAAAAATGCACAGTTTTTCAGTAGAATTAGGCGTTTTTTATACTCTAAGTTTAATTTATCGAATATTTTAGGATTTTATCGTGGCTCATCGAGATTTTGCCGGTCGAAGCGGCTCAAAAAATAATAAAAAGAAAGCAAAGAAAAGTTTTAATCGCAATACCTTAATTGTTCTTGCGTTGGTGGCGGTATTAGGTTTTGGGTTAGGGCTTTACTTCTTAAAAAGTAAAACACCAGCACCTGTAGTGACGACAAATGTTCAGCCGGAAAAACCGCAACCGAAAAGTGTGTTACCAAATCGCCCAGAAGAGGTGTGGCACTATATTAAAGAATTAGAAACTCGTACGGTGCCGGTGGATAATAATCCTTCTTCAGTTGAAAAAAATATGCGTTTGACGGAAGAACAGCGTCAAGTGCTTATTCAAATGGAAAAAGAACAAAAAGCGGCAGAAGAAGCGAAAAAATTAGAAGCTCAACGTAAAGAGCAAGAAGCGGCGAATGCGGAAAAAGCCGCGGCTCAAGCACAGCAAGCTCAACCAGCACAGACAGTGCAAGCTCAGCCAACACAGCCACAGCAAACAGCAAAAACGGAAGTGAAAAAGCCTGAGCCAGTTAAAAAAACAGAGCCAGTTAAAAAGCCTGAACCTCCGAAAAAAGTAGAAGTAGTGAAGGCGGAACCAGCTAAAACGGAACCGGCTAAAACTGAGCAACCGAAAAAAGCAGAACCGAAACCAGCTGAACAACAAGTACAGGCTGGCGGCAAAAAATTTGGTTTACAATGTGGTGCATTTAAAAATCGTGCACAAGCAGAAAGCTTACAAGGTCGTCTAGCGATGGCTGGCGTAAATGCGCAAATTGCGACAAGTGAAGAATGGAACCGCGTACGTGTAGGACCATTTGGTAGTCGAGATGCCGCAACAGCAGCACAAGATAAAGCAAAATCAGTGGCGAGTTGCGTTGTGATTGGAATGTAATTCAGAATTTAAAAGTGCGGTTAAAAATAACCGCACTTTTTTTATATTTTCACTTGCCAAAAAACGAAAAATCAATAAAATGAACGTTCATTCATTTTTGATATTCATCTTAAATGACCTTTCTCATATATAACCCTAAGAATTTAATTTTTTATTATGCGACAAGTAAAAGCCTCTAAAACGAAGCTTGATGTCAGCGAGCAGATCTTTGATGCCACAGATCGTCTTATGGCAAAAGAAGGATTACATCATCTTTCTATGCATAAGTTAGCCAAGGAAGCAGGCATCGCAGCTGGCACGATTTACCTTTATTTTAAGAGTAAAGACGAGTTATTAGTTCAATTTGCTCGTCGAGTGTTCAATAAGTTTGTTACAGCGATTGAAGAAGGCTTTGATGAAAGCCAATCTTTTTTCGAGCAATACAGAAAAATGTGGTGGAATATTTGGCATTTTCTTCAAGAAAATCCAACGATTTTGTCAAATATGAACCAATATCGATCTTTACCAGGGTTTCTTGAAACCTGCAAAGAAATGGAACATTCGTGTTGGGATCAATTTTGTCTTAAGGGACAAGCTGCAAATGTGTTAGCTGATTTAGATCCTCATATGTTATTTTTGCTGAGTCTTAAAACCGCGATGGTTATAGCCTCAGATAACAAATTTCTCGGTACAACAGTGACTGATGTAATTTTAGAATCTGTCATTGAACGCTCTTGGCGTGCAATTCAGAAGTAGTAATTTTATTGTCTTAATGGAGTTTTCCAAATGAGTATAACTCAAACTAATAGACCAAAGCGTTCACACGTTTTCTTTTTGAAATTAGCGTTAGGCGTATTTGTGTTAATTTTTGCAGCAATGATTTTCCTTAATCAAATGAAGGCAAAAGGCATTGCTGATTTCTTGGCAAATAAACCAGAAACAGCCTCTCCTGTGACTGCAATGACAGTTAAGGCTTCAGAATGGACGCCAATCATTGAAACGACAGGTCTTGTTCGTCCGAATCAAGGGGCGATGTTAAGCGCTCAAAGTGCAGGAACGGTGTCTAAAGTGCTCGTGCAAAATGGACAGAGCGTGAAAAAAGGTGATTTGTTAGTTGAGTTAGATAGCTCGGTTGAGCGTGCAAGCTTACAAGCCGCACAAGCTCAGGTGGTGTCATTGCGTCAAACTTATCAACGTTATGCAAACCTTGCGGGCAGCGGGGCTGTTTCTCGTCAAGAATTAGATAATGCAAAAGCAGCTTATGAAGCACAAGCGGCAAATATTGAGTCATTAAAAGCGGCAATTGAACGTCGCCAAATCGTGGCACCATTTGATGGTAAAGCCGGTATCGTAAAAGTGAATGTTGGTCAGTACGTTTCAAATGGGACTGAAATTGTGCGTGTGGAAGATCGTTCTTCTATGAAAGTGGATTTTGCGATTGCTCAAAACCTATTAGATAAATTGCATATTGGTCAAAAAGTAACGGCTACGGCAGACGCACGTAAAGGTGAAACCTTTGCAGCAAAGGTTACCGCAATTGAGCCTGCAATTAATTCTTCAACGGGTTTAGTCGATGTTCAAGCAACGTTTGAACCAGAAGATGGTGCAAAATTATTATCCGGAATGTTTACTCGCTTAAATGTCGCTTTACCAACTGAGCATAATCAAATCGTTGTGCCACAAGTGGCAGTGAGCTACAACATGTATGGCGAATCGCTTTATATTTTGACCGCACTTTCCGATGAAGATATTGAGAAATTAGGCGGCGCAGAAAAAGCGGCGAATATGTACCGTGCAAAATCAATCACTGTATTTACGAAAGATCGTCAAGGTATTTATGCACAATTAAAAGGCGATGAAGTTAAAGTGGGTGATAAAATTGTGACCGGCGGTCAGCAAAACTTAAGTAACGGTGCATTAGTCTCTGTTGCAGATAAAGCGGGCGTAGGTACTGAACAACCTGCGAATAAAACGAATCTTTAATTAGGAAAAGCGAATGAAATTTACCGATATATTTATTCGTCGTCCTGTTTTGGCGGTTTCGATCAGCTTGTTAATTATTATTTTAGGATTACAAGCGATCTCGAAATTGGCTGTGCGTGAATATCCGAAAATGACCACGACGGTGATTACGGTGAGCACGGTTTACCCAGGGGCGGATGCAAACTTAATTCAAGCGTTTGTTACTTCCAAAATTGAAGAGGCGGTAGCGCAAGCAGATAATGTGGACTATATGTCTTCAAGCTCTAGCCCAAGTACGTCAACGGTCACCGTAAAAATGAAATTAAATACGGATCCGAATGCGGCCTTGGCGGATGTATTAGCCAAAGTCAACTCCGTTCGTTCTGAATTGCCAAGTGGTATTGAAGATCCAACGATTTCTTCATCAACCGGTGGTTCGGGGATTATGTATATTAGTTTCCGTTCTAACAAACTTGATGCAAGCCAAGTGACTGACTACATTCAACGTGTGGTGAAACCACAATTCTTTACCGTAGAAGGTGTAGCAAGCGTACAGATCTTTGGTGCTTCGGAGTACGCACTTCGTGTTTGGTTAGACCCAGAAAAAATGGCGGCTCAAAACCTTTCTGCCACACAAGTGATGTCCGCATTATCAGCGAATAACGTTCAAACAGCAGCAGGTAATGATAATGGCTATTTTGTAACCTATAAAAACAAAGTAGAAACCACAACAAAATCGGTTGAAGAATTAGGTAACTTAATTGTGACGTCTAACGGTGATAAGTTAGTACGTTTACGCGATATCGCTGATATTGAGTTAAATAAATCAAGCGATAGCTCACGTGCGGTAGCCAATGGCGCAGATTCTGTTGTATTAGCGATTAACCCAACCTCGTCAGCAAACCCATTAACGGTAGCTGCGAAAGTACGTCCGCTATATGACAGTATTAAAAATAATCTACCGGATGCTATTGAATCTGACATCTTATATGACCGTACAATTGCGATTAATAACTCAATTAATGAAGTAATCAAAACGATTGTTGAGGCAACGATAATCGTGTTGGTGGTGATTACCATGTTTATTGGTTCATTCCGCGCGATTTTAATCCCGGTTATCACTATTCCGATTTCATTAATTGGGGTAATCATGTTGCTTCAATCATTTGATTTCTCCATTAACTTGATGACTTTGCTAGCATTGATTCTAGCCATCGGTTTGGTGGTGGATGATGCGATTGTGGTATTGGAAAACGTAGACCGCCACATTAAGTTAGGTGAAACGCCATTCCGTGCGGCGATTATTGGTACGCGTGAAATTGCCGTTCCGGTTATTTCCATGACCATTGCCTTGATTGCGGTATATTCTCCAATGGCGTTAATGGGCGGTATTACGGGTACGTTGTTTAAAGAGTTTGCTTTAACCCTTGCTGGAGCAGTATTTATTTCTGGTATCGTAGCATTAACGCTTTCACCAATGATGACCAGTAAATTGCTAAAATCCAATGAGGCTCCAAGTAAATTGGAACAACGAGTAGAGCATACCCTTAGTAAAGTGAATGCGGCTTATGCCTATGTACTTGGTTTGGTGATGGTCAACCGTAAATGCATGTTGATGTTTGCGGCAATTATCTTTGCAACCTTACCGGTATTGTTTAAATCACTTTCGGGTGAATTAACACCAACAGAAGACAAGGGCGCATTTTTGGCAATCGGTTCTGCACCTTCTAACGTGAACGTGGATTATGTGCAAAATGCGATGGCACCTTATCAAGAGATTTTAACGAATACGCCAGAAGTACAGTTTGCGATGACGATTGCAGGGGCTCCAAGTTCTAACCAATCTTTAAACGTTGTGACTTTAAAAGATTGGAAAGAACGCTCAAAAAGCCAAACAGCTATCATGAATGAGTTGAATGAAAAAGCGAAATCTATTCCTGAAGTGTCTGTACAAGGCTTTGCGTTCCCAGAAATTGATACAGGGGAGCAAGGTCCTCCAATTGGTTTTGTGATCAGCACATCACAAGACTACGGTGATTTAGCAAATGTGGCGGGTAAATTCTTAGAGGATATGCAAAAATCCAGCAAGTTCGTTTATACCAATCTCGATCTTAAGTTTGATACCGCTCAAATGCGTATTAAGATCGACCGTGAAAAAGCGGGGACTTACGGCATTACGATGCAACAAATCAGCCGTACGTTAGGCAGCTTCTTATCTGCCGCAACCATTGAACGTGTAGATATTGATGGCCGTGCTTATAAAATTATTTCTCAAGTAAAACGTGACAATCGTTTATCACCGGAAAGTTTTAATAAGTATTATGTTACGGCAGCAGATGGTACCTCTGTACCATTAAGCAGTTTAGTGACAGCGACATTAGAACCGCAACCAAGTTCATTACCGCGTTTTAGCCAATTGAACTCAGCGGTAATCAGTGCAGTGCCAATGCCGGGTACTTCAATTGGTGATGCAATCCAATGGTTGCAAGACAATGCGAAAAATACGTTACCACAGGGTTATAACTATGACTTTAAAGGTGAAGCGCGTCAGTTAGTACAAGAAGGTAATGCACTTGTTGTAACGTTCTTACTTGCGGTAGTAATTATTTTCTTAGTGTTGGCGATTCAGTTTGAATCAATTCGCGATCCAATCGTGATTATGATTTCTGTTCCTTTAGCCGTGAGTGGTGCATTGTTAGCTTTAAATGCTTTCGGATTTATTGGTATTGCAGGCTCAACGCTAAATATCTACTCACAGGTTGGTTTGATTACCTTAGTTGGTCTTATCACAAAACACGGTATTTTAATGTGTGAAGTAGCGAAAGAAGAGCAGTTAAATCATGGTAAAACGCGTGTTGAAGCGATTACCGAAGCGGCTAAAGTACGTTTACGTCCAATTCTGATGACAACCGCAGCGATGATTGCAGGTCTTGTACCGTTGCTTTATGCAACAGGTGCAGGTGCGGTATCTCGTTTCAGTATTGGTATCGTTATCGTGGCAGGTTTGGCAATCGGTACATTGTTTACCTTGTTCGTGTTGCCAGTGATTTATTCTTACATTGCAAGCGAACACAAACCGTTACCAGTGTTTGATGAAAATGTAAAACCAATTGAAGGTCACATTAACGAACAACATTAATTGAAAATACTATAAAAACAAACCGCACTTTGATTTTTCAAGTGTAGTTTTCTTTTAGAGATTAAAAAAGCGAACATGATGTTCGCTTTTTATTTATGAAAGTGTGGTCAATTTTTTGACTGTTTTATTTAGCCATTTTTATTTTTAGCGGCTTTGTAAAGTTCCATCGCTTCAGGTAATAAGCGTTGTAAGTTTTCTTGACGGGACTCATCACTCGGGTGAGTAGAAGCTAACACATCAAGTGCACCTTTAGAACCACCAGAGGCTTTTGCCATTTTTTGCCATAAACCTGGTGCAACTTCAGGATTGTAACCTGAGCGAGCCATTAACATAAGACCAACTTCATCCGCTTCAGTTTCTGCACTACGAGAGT